>Ga0207033_1014_pt1 | contig 45054 bp, 32 predicted proteins | sample Alteio_BWMinCont_35_FD_153262 | JGI IMG/M metagenome (GOLD analysis project Ga0207033, IMG submission 153262) | Enriched cells from forest soil in Barre Woods Harvard Forest LTER site, Petersham, Massachusetts, United States -... | ecosystem: Environmental > Terrestrial > Soil > Temperate forest >... | reverse complement strand
GCGTGCTGATGCCGCAATGATAAGTGTACAATTGCCATGGGACTCTTTATTGGCCGGGGTTACACCGCAGGCTTATATCACCGATAATTATGTTGGTGTAGTTAATTACTGGCGCGCCAAAAATTTTAAACTCTGGGTATATGTTGATCCTGAAAATGGATTGGACAGATCTTCAGATGCTCCAATACTTGTTGCCAATAATAAAAGCATTGCTCAGGTACCTATTCAGCAACTATATAGAAACTATATAATAGCGTTGGATACAATGCTTCATCCAGAACATTTAGGATTTGCATTAGAAACAAATCTCATCAAAGGTGCTGCACCGGATTCTATTTATCAAGGTATTAAATTAGCAGCCAATGAAGCTGCGACAGATGTGAGAGCTGTTGACGCTCAGGTGAAATTTGGCATAAGTGTGCAGGTTGAATATGCCTGGGGTAAATTAGGTGGTAGCGGTAGTTATGTAGGTGTGAATCAGGATTTCATCGACTTTCCTTTTATTCAGGAATTAGGATTATCCTCTTACCCATATTTTGCTTTTAATGAACCGAGCGACGTTCCGCTTGATTATTACTCAAGATTAGTGATTGGAAGATCAGTGCCGGTTTTCGCTTCAGAAGGAGGTTGGACATCTAATAATTTAAATGAATCAGGAACAATAATAAATAGTACGCCACAAGAACAAGAAGATTATATCAATCGCCAGAGCCTGATCTTAGATAGTGCAAAAGCAATAGGACTATTTTCGCTTACATTTACGGATATTGATCTATCTGCTATACCCACCAATACCCCTGCAGATATAAATTATTTTGCTTACCTGGGATTGGTAGATATTAACCTGCAACCTAAACCTGCTTTATCTGCCTGGGATGCTATTTTTAAAAGGCCGTTGAAATCAGGAAACTAAATAAAAAGCCATTCAACCCTCAGCCAGTTTTAATAAAAAGATTTAAAAATCAATCCCATCTTTCAAGCTATTCATAAATCATTTTAGTTAATGTACTGTTATTACAAAGCCTCCTTTTATACTATTTATACGTTGTATGGTATTGGTTCGTCGTGTTGTTCTATAAATCCAAAAGCAGCATTAATTGCGTTTATAATATCAATATCTTTATAAGAATCTTTACAAGAATTTTCACCATTCTGTATTCCTGATATACTCTATTCATGAAAAATACTTTATACTTTTTTTGGTTATTATTTTTTACTCTCTGCGTGAGAACAATACCCGCCATTGCTCAGGAAACATTAGTTCCGCAGGTAACACAATGGATAAACGATAATAATAAAAAGCTTCATCTGCAAAGCAGTGACCTGACCGAAATGCGGATCACAAGTACTTCTACGTCGAAGAAATTAACGTTCGCTTATATTCAACAATATTACCTGGGATTAAAAGTTCACAACGCTATTTATTCGCTTTGCTTTAACGAGAAGGGTATAATGGTAACTAGCAGCGGCCGGTTTGTTGACAAAATAAATATGAAGGCTACCAATGCAATACCTTCCATTACTGCATCAACAGCCATTGTAAACGCGGCCGCATATCTTAAACTACCTGCGCCGAGTTCATTAAATACTGTTCCCGATCTAAAAAAGACAAACACATATATTGTTTATACTCCAGCGGGAATTGCGAAACAAAATATTGTTGCAGAGCTAATGTGGGTTACAACTGATGATGGCAAGACAGTAAAACTGGCATGGGACATTACAATAGATGTATTGCATAGTGCAGATTATATGAATGTAAGAGTAGATGCATTAAACGGCCAGATCATTAATGCAGACAACTCTACTTTGTATGAGAAAAATTCTAAAGAAAGTAATGGACGGCAACAGATAAAAAAAAATATCAATCAACTTCAATTCAACAACGAACATATTGAATCAGTAGCTGATGCAGCATACAGAGTAATACCATTACCAACGGAAGCACCTACATTTGGTCCTTTGACAATAGTGAATGATCCCTGGCTAAATGCAGGAGCAAGCAATCCCATCGCAGTTTTTGGTTGGCACTCTGATGGTACTAATGAATATAATTATACAAGAGGCAATAATGTTTTTGCTTATGATGATACTGCTAATTTGAATCATCCCGGACATAGTGATACATCTTCTACACCATCTCCTAATTTTACTTTTACTAAAACACCCGATTTTACCGAACAACCGCACGTTACCAATAATATGCGTGCCGCCGTTACTAATTTATTTTATGTAACCAACATGATGCACGACATCAGCTACCAATATGGATTTGATGAACCTTCGGGTAATTTCCAGGTAAATAATGATAGCAGAGGAGGTGTAGGAAACGATCCGTTAAAAGCTGAAGCTCAGGATGGAAGCGGTACTAACAATTCCGATATGAGTACGTTACCTGATGGCCAGTCTCCTCGTATGCAAATGTATTTATGGGATCCGGCACCATTATTTTTAACTGTAAACACTCCCGCGGCAATAGCTGGAAATTATAGTGCTGTGCAAGGAGGTTTTAGTACCAACAATATTTTAAATACTCCCGTAACAGGCACTACTATTTATTTTAATGATGATATTGCAGGTACAACACATTTAGGTTGTGCTGCACCCGCTAATTCTATCGCAGGAAAAATAGTATTCATTAATCGTGGCACCTGCAATTTTACGCAGAAAGTAAAAGATGCGCAAACCGCCGGTGCCATAGCTGTAATAATGATTGACAATGTTGTAGAAACGCCGTTCGTTATGGGTGGTACAGATAATACAATCACTATTCCTGCAGTAATGATCTCCGAGACTGATGGTGCAAATTTAACTGCACAAATATCAAGCGGCGAATCTGTAACATTAAACGCTTCTCCAATGATCGATGGAGATTATGATGATGGTGTAATTGCACATGAATTTACCCACGGCATTTCAAATAGATTAACTGGAGGCCCGGCAAATACAAATTGCTTAACAAATGCCGAACAAGGTGGTGAAGGATGGAGCGATTATATGGCACTCATGGTTACTCAACATTGGGACACTACTACTGTAGCAGATAGTTTTATATTACGTCCACTCGGCACTTATGTTATAGGAGAACCTACCACAGGAGTTGGTTTACGAACATATCCATATACATTAAATATGGCCGTTGATCCGCATACTTATGCAGATATGAATGGCACTCCTAATGGATCTGAAGTTCATTACATAGGCGAAATATGGACAAGTGCACTTTGGGATATGACCTGGAGAATTATTGAACAAGAAAATAGTATAGAGCCTAATATTTATAATGCTGCAAGTACAGGCGGTAATGCAATTGCATTAAATGATGTTATAATGGGCATGAAATTACAACCATGCAATCCCGGTTATATTGATGCAAGAAATGCCATCTTACAAGCCGATTCAATTTTATATAATTATCGGCACAAGTGTGCTATATGGGGAGCTTTTGCCAGACGTGGCATGGGTTATAGCGCACAGCAAGGAAGTAGTAACAGTACTTCAGACCAAGTGGTTGCTTATGATATTCCTACTTCTATCATTCTATCAAAAACTGCTACAGATTCCTTAAATGCAAATGACACGATAGCTTATACAATAAATGCTTCCTGCGGATGTTCAGTTCCAACAAACTTAAAGATCATCGACACATTACCTGCAAGCTTACATTATATTAATAACTCTTCCGGAACTTTGAGTGGAAACATTTTAACCATTAACCCTGTCAATTTTACGCAACCCTCACAAACATTAAGTTTTACTGTAAATGCTACTCCAATTATTACCGGGTGCTCTATTGCTTATGCAATTAATGATAACAGGGATGGTTCCGCTGTTGGCGGATTTACTACTGCAGGTGGCTGGGCAGTTTCATCTACAAAGTCGGCTAGCCCTACTCACTCGTGGTTTGCCACCGAACCTACTGTACCATCTAATATAACATTAACCTCCGCATCAATTGTTCTTAGCAGTCAGTCATTATTTAGTTTCAATCATTATTTTAATACGGAAACAACATACGATGGTGGCGTGGTTGAAATATCTACTAACGGTGGTAGCACCTGGCAAGACCTTGGACCCGAAATCATAAAAAATGGTTACACTACAACAATGGATGCTTCAACAATATTAGCGGGCAAACAAGCATTCTCGGGTGCAAGTAATGGTTTTGAACAAACAGTTATTGATCTGTCTTCTTTCACCGGACAAACAATTATGATCCGCTTCCGTTTTGAAACTGATAATGGAAATTCAGTACCTGTAGAAGGATGGTACGTAGATGATATACAATTAGCGAGTGGTTGTGTTGTAGAAAATTCCGCAGCTATTTATAACCCCGGAAATACTTTACAAGCCAGTGCTAATGCTTTTACATTTATTAAACCTTTAACGACAGCTACTATAATAGATAGTTTTACTGCCAGTAAAGTTGTTGTTACCAGCCGACAAGAAACAAAAATTTCCTGGACAGTAAATAATGAAAGTAATGTTAGTGAATACGAAATAGATCGCAGTATAAACAATGATACTGCATGGAACACAATCGATACTACAACGAATATAGGTAGCAACACCTATAGTGTTTTTGATACCATTCCCGTAATTCCGGGAACGAATTATTATCGTCTTAAAATTTATAATAAAGATAGCAGTATTGATTTTTCAAACATACAAGTAGTTGTTTTTAGTGATACTGCAACCGCAACACCCCCGATCATTATTTCCCATATGCCGGTGCAATATTCATTAGCCCCAAATCCTGCCAATGATCATATAGTATTCAACGATAGCATAAACGAAATAGTTTCTATTGAGTTGTATGATGGAACAGGTAAAAAAGTTATGCAAGAGGCAACAAATTCAAATACTAACATTAATATAAGTATGCTGGCTGCAGGTTTATATTATTACAAAGTAAAAGCTGCTTCTGGCTATACACATACAGGGAAATTAGTAATTGCCAGATAATAGCTGATTTATTATCAATAGCGTTGTAAATTTATGGCTGAAGAAAAAGTCTTGTTCTCTAAGACCATAAACTTATTTGAAAATGAAAATTAACGCTAGTCGTCTTCAACAACATTTTGAGGCAATGAGTGAGATCGGAAAGATCGGTGAAACTGGTACTTGCCGGCCTACAATGACGCCCTTAGAAAAACAAGGGTTTAACCTCGCAGCTTCATGGATGAAAGAAGCCGGCATGAAAACGCATATCGATAATTTTGGAAATCTCATCGGCAGGTTAGAAGGAAAAAATAAATCATTACCTGTTTTAATGATGGGCTCTCATTTAGATTCTCAACCTTATGGTGGCAGGTTTGATGGTGTAGCCGGCGTACTCTGCGCCATTGAAGTAGTAAAAACTTTAACCGAAAATAATATCACTTCTGAAAGAAGCATTGAAGTAATTTCTTTTGCTGATGAAGAGGGCTGGCGCTTTAACAAGGGGCTTTTTGGCTCAAGGGGAATTTTAGGTAAGTTAGAAAAAGGCGAATTACAACGAACAGATAAAGATGGTATCACAAGAGAAAAAGCATTGCGTGATTTTGGTTGTGATCCTGATAAATTTGCTGAATCAGAATATAAGCCCGGCAGCATTTTTTGTTTTTTAGAATTGCATATTGAACAAGGGCCTATTTTAGATAATAGCAACAAACCTATTGGCGTAGTATCCGGCATCTCCGGGCCATTATGGCTCACCGTAAAATTAAAAGGCATGGCGGGACATGCGGGTTCTGTGCCAATGGCTATGCGTAAAGATGCATTGGTAGGCACCGCAGAGATCATCATTGCATTAAATGAAATTGCCAATCAAATTCCCGGTGCTCCTACTGTCGGCACTGTTGGTACTCTAAATGTTTTTCCCGCATCAAGAAATATTATTCCAGAAGAAGTTACGTTTACGGTTGACTTGAGAGACATTGATCTGGAAAGGCGCAACAAGTACGAAAAACAATTAATGGATAAAATAAGATCCATCACACAAAAACATCAGCTTACCTACGAAATATCTGAGGATACAAATTTAGAACCACGCTATTGCGCCGATTGGATAAAAGATATTATTAAAAAGGAATGCAACATCTTAAGCCTTACCGATACGCCCGAATTAATGAGCGGACCATTTCATGATGCAATGGCACTTTCTTACGCCTGTGATTATGGGATGATATTCGTTCGATGTAAAGATGGCATCAGTCATAATCCTTTGGAATATGCTTCTTACCAAGACCTGGCGATAGGTGCAGAAGTATTGTATGGAACTGTATTACAAATATTAAAAAAATAAAGGCGGTATAGAAATACCGCCCGGTTGATTGTCTCTCTTAACGAAGAATCTTTGCTCTGACGCCACGGATGGACTCGAACCATCGTAAAAAGTTTTGCAGACTTTGACCTAACCACTCGGCCACGCGGCTATTTTATTTTCAGGATAAAGATATAGTAAAATTATTAGTCTATAAAAATAGTAGACTATTTAATTGTTAAATTTTCTTAACCCTTAAAAATTGCTCCTTTCTAACACCAAAAAATTGCTAAAAAAATTGGTATATTTATCTTAGCTTGCAATAAGAAGAATCGATAAATAAGTGATAGAAAATTATAATATACAATCTACCCTTCAGCATTATTTTGGCTACAACGAGTTCAGGCACAATCAGCAAGAGATCATTGAAAATGTTTTAGCAAAAAAGGATACTGTTGTGTTGATGCCTACCGGCGGAGGTAAATCCGTATGCTTTCAAATTCCTGCTTTGTTGTTTGATGGTGTAACCATTGTTGTTTCTCCTTTGATTGCCTTGATGAAAGATCAGGTAGATGCGTTAAAACTAAATGGAATTCCTGCTGCATTTTTAAATTCGTCTCAATCTTCTTATGAGCAAACGGCCATCATCAACCAAATACAAAACAAACAACTCAAATTATTATACGTTGCACCGGAGCGTTTACTCGGACAAAATAATTTTCTAACTTACTTAAAAGATATCAATGTTTCACTTTTCGCTATCGATGAAGCGCATTGTATCAGTCAGTGGGGACATGATTTCAGGCCGGAATATTTAGAATTAGCACAATTAAAAAAGCAATTTCCACAAGTTCCGATCATTGCATTGACGGCTACTGCAGATGCATTGACAAAAAAGGATATCATTGAAAAACTGGAAGTAACTGACTTTACAGTTTTTGAAAACTCTTTTAATCGTCCGAATATTTTTTATTACATCAAACCTAAAAAGAATTATTTCCCACAGCTACTTGATTATTTAGAAGCACGTAAAGATGATAGTGGTATTATTTATTGTCTGAGCAGAAATTCAACAGAAAAATTAGCAGAAGATCTTATTGAAGAAGGTTATGCAGCAGCAGCCTATCATGCAGGACTGGAAAGAAATATCCGTGAAGAAAGACAAGACAAATTTTTAAAAGATGAGATCAAAATAATTATAGCCACTGTTGCTTTTGGAATGGGTATTGACAAAAGTAATGTACGTTTTGTAGTACACGCAGATCTTCCAAAAAATATAGAAGGTTATTACCAGGAAACAGGAAGAGCCGGTCGTGATGGATTATTGAGCGAAGCTGTTTTATTTTACAGCGGCGGCGATGTGATCAAGTTAAGAAATTTTGCTAAGGTTGAAGGCAACGAAGAACAAAGCAAAATAATGTTGAAGAAGCTGCAACAAATGGCGCAGCTATGTGAAACAAGACAATGCAGAAGACAATACTTATTAAATTATTTTGGCGAAGCCGCACCTGATTATTGTGGCAGCTGCGATGTTTGTTTAAGTGACGAGGAAAAGGTTGATGCAACAATCGAAGCACAAAAATTTTTAAGTGCCGTAAGTAGATTGAATGAAAGGTTTGGAGTGAACTATGTGGTAGATTTTTTACGTGGCGGCAGCACTATAAGATCTGAGCATCAGCAACTAAAAACATTTGGTATTGGAAAAGATATCAGCAAAGATCAATGGAAACAATATGCGCGCGAATTACTGCAGTTAAAAGCAGTAAAACAAAGCGACGGGGAATATCCCGTTTTGCAACTTACAGAAAAGAGCTGGAAAGTTTTAAAGGGTGAAGAGCAGATAAAATTAGTAAAAGCTGTTACTACTAAAGCGGAACAACCAGCAGCAATGCGAATGCAAAATGAGATACCTGCGTATGATGAATTATTTAAAGAACTGAGATCTATTACACACACATTGGCAAATAAGGAAAATGTTGCAGCCTATATGGTTTTTTCTGAGGCAACTCTTCTTGAATTGGCAACATATTTGCCATTAACAATGACAGACATTGCAAAGATCTCCGGATTTGGTGATGTTAAACTGGCTAAATATGGATCGCTATTTCTAGATCACATCATTACTTATTGCAGAAAAAATAATTTATCAACTAGGATCAATCTCAAAGCACCAAAAAATACGCGTAAAGCTGTTACAAAAGAAAGAGCTACTGATACAAAAAAACAAAGTCTGCAATTATTTTTGAATGGTAAAACAATTAATGAAATAGCATTTGAGAGACAATTATCTGATCAAACTATATTAGGACATTTGGCATTTTATGTTGGAAGCGGTGAATTAGAAGTTACCAAATTAGTAGCGCAGGAAAAAATTGAACCCATTATAAATGCAGTAAAAGTATTCGGAACAGATTCTCCATTATCTCCAATTAAAGCAAAGCTGGGAGACAATTATTTTTATGGTGAAATAAAAGCGGTTATTAGTTATATGCAATGGATGAATGAAAGATAATGCTTAATGCATCTAAGTCCATAGGACTAAAATATTTGTAGCAGTAAGCAACATCCGATTCTCAGAACTCCATAGGAGTTCAATATAAAGTTGAACTCCTATGGAGTTCTGATGACTTTTGATATTAATTTCTACAAATATTTGACTGCTCTGCAGTCGGAGATAAATTATAAAGTATGTCTTTAGAAAAAATACCATGCCTCACCAAAGAAATGATAGCAGGTTTAATAAAACCAAGGGTAGCCGATTCTCATAAAGGCACCTATGGCCACTCATTATTAATTGCGGGGAACAAAGGAAGAATGGGTGCCGCGGTTTTATCTGCGAGGGCATGCTTAAGAACCGGAACAGGTTTATTAACTGTAAATATTCCTGTAGAAGAACGCTTCATTTTGCAGACGACTATTCCTGAGGCAATGCTGATCTTTAGAGAAGATAAAATAGAATTGGATAAATATTCAGCCATCGGCATTGGCCCGGCTTTAGGAACAGATATTGCATCTATCAAAATACTCAGTGATGTTTTATATCAATATAAAAAAAACATTCTGTTAGATGCGGATGCACTGACAATACTTTCCGAACGTGCGGAACTCTGGAACCCTTTGCAACAAGGGACCATACTTACTCCTCATGTAAAAGAGTTTGACAGACTTTTCGGTGAAAGCGATAACAAAACAGAAAGAATAAATAAGGCACTTGATATATCTAAAAAATATCCCTGGGTAATTGTTTTAAAAGATCATGAAACATTGATCATTGAAAACGGAGATGCGTACATAAGCAATACTGGCAATGCAGGATTAGCAAAAGGTGGATCAGGAGATATTTTGAGCGGAATGATAACTGCTTTGTTAGCACAAGGCTATACACCTTTCATTGCAGCAAAAATTGGTGTTTACTTACATGGAGTAGCTGCTGACATCGCTGTTAAAGAACAAAGTTTAGAAAGTCTTTTGGCATCTGATGTTGTTGAAAAAATTGGTGCGGCTTTTAAAAGTTTATTGGTTTAGTAGTTTAGAGGTTTAGATAATGATATCTAAAAAAACTCAACGCTAAACCCTCAACTATAAACTTATCTAATGATCATTCAACGGCAATCCTCTTTTCTGAAATTCTTTCCAATTTAAATATTCATCGCCTTTGCGATGTTCAACCATAGTGATACAATCCGCAACCGGACAAATTAACTGACACAAATTACACCCCACACATTCTTTTTCTTTGATCGTGTATTTATTATATGGATTTCCATAATCTAAATTAATGGCCTGATGTGCCGTGTCTTCGCAACCAATAAAACATAGTCCACAGTGAATACATTTATCCTGATTGATATTCGCGATGTGATGATAATTGATATCAAGATCTTCCCAATGCGTAATTTTATCAATTGATTTTCCAATAAAATCAATTGTGGTTTGATATCCTTTTTCGTCCATCCAGTTATTTAATCCTTCGCAAAGATCTTCGATAATTCTAAAGCCGTGTGTCATTGCAGCTGTACATACTTGCACATTTGTTGCGCCTAGCAACATAAATTCAACTGCATCCTTCCAGGTACTAACGCCACCAATTCCGGATATAGGGACTTTTTTAGTTGTTGCATCTTGCGAAATAGTAGTTAGCATTTTTAATGCAATAGGTTTTACAGCAGGGCCGCAATAACCTCCATACACAGACTTCCCTGCCACGTAAGGATTGGGTACTAAAGTATCCAGATCAATTCCAGTTATAGATTGAATAGTATTAATTAATGAAAGAGCACTGGTTCCTGCTTCCACACAAGCTTTTCCTGTTGGCACTACGGAGTGTACGTTCGGCGTAAGTTTGGTGATAACAGGAATAGTTGCTTTTTCCATCACCCATTCAACAATCATTCTCGCAATTTCAGGATCTTGTCCTACTGTTGCACCCATGCCGCGTTCTGTCATTCCATGCGGACAACCAAAATTTAATTCTAAACCATGTGCGCCTGTATCTTCAACTTTTTTAATTAATTCGTGCCAGCTTGCTTTATTATTTTCCGTCATCAATGAAACGATCATTGCCCTGTCGGGAAATAATTTCATGCACTCTGTAATTTCTTTCAGGTTGATATCTAGCGGACGATCGCTGATCAATTCAATATTACTGAAACCCATTACACGTGTTCCATTAAAATCAACCGCCGAATATCTTGAAGAAACATTCTTCACCTGCGAGCCCAGTGTTTTCCATACAACTCCACCCCAACCTGCTTCAAAAGCACGCAATACATTTATCTTTTTATCCGTAGGTGGTGCACTTGCCAACCAAAATGGATTAGGAGATTTTATGCCGAGAAAATTTGATGATAGATCTGCCATAAATTTTGTTTTGTTTTTTGTCGGAACGTTGATTTGGAAGGATTTCTTTGATGAAGAGGATAAGAAGATTATTTCATCATAAAGTCATAATCAATATAATCCTCTAAATCCTACCAAATCAACGTTCAGACAAATATTTCAGAATACTTGCCGCACCTTCCTTCCCAGCTTGCACTGCATCTACAACTTCTTTCCCTCCATTCACACAATCACCGCCTGCAAATACTCCTTTTAAATTTGTTGCGCTTGCATTTATTTGAATTTTACCGTTTGTATTTCGGAATTTATTTTCATTAATCAAATCCTGAAAAGGTATTTGGCCTGCTGCTTTTATTACCATATCAACATCTAGTGTAAAAGTTTCGTCTGTATCAATTGGAGATCGTCTGTCGGTTGCATCAGCATCTCCTAATTTCATAACGCTACAAATTAGTTGTGTTGCTTTTCCATTAACACCAATAATTTCTTTTGGCGCAGCCAACCAAATTATTTTGCATCCATCTAATTTGGCTATATTTAATTCAACATCTGTGCAAGGTTTTTCAGCTTCTGTCCGTCTATACACTAACGTTACTTCTTTTGCTCCCAAACGCTTTGCTTGTGTGGCAGCATCGATGGCGGTCATACCCATTCCTATTACTGCGACTTTATCACCAACAGCAATCAATGAGAAATCATTGCTGCGCAGATCATGAATGAAAGTAATGGCATCTTGTACACCATCTAAATGCTCTCCGGGAATTTCTAATTGTCTTGCTAAACCCACACCAATCGCTATATATACTGCATCGTAATTTTTCTGCAGTTCTGCAAGAGAAATAGTTTTTCCTAACTCCTGGTTATATTTTATTTCGATACCGCCAATTGATAAAATATAATTCACCTCATCCTCACAAAATTGTGGTGTTACTTTATATGCTGCAATGCCATAAGTCATCAATCCTCCACCTTTACTTTCTTTTTCATAGATCGTTACATCAATTCCTTCTCTGCTTAAAGTATGCGCACAACTTAAGCCAGCCGGACCTGCGCCGATCACCGCAACTTTTTTCCCTGTTGACGCTTTTCTTTTAAAGAGCTGCCAATTATTTTGTAAAGCCGCTTCGGTAGAATAACGTTGTAATCTTGCAATTGGTATCGCCTCTTCTTCCATCAAATTATACACACAAGCGCCCTCACATAATTTTTCAACCGGACAAACCTTACTACATCCTGCACCTAAAATATTACTTGAAAAAATAGTATGTGCAGATCCTTTAATATTTTCAGAAACAATTTGTTTAATAAATTTCGGCACATCAATACCTGTCGGGCAACTTTTCATGCAAGGTGCATCATAACAAAACAAACAACGGTTAGCGTCTACTAACGCTGCGCTGTACGATTCAAACGGCGGATGAATGTCGCTGAAATTTTCAGCATATTGTTCTTTCGTTAATTTGTTATTTGTTATCGCCATAATTTTTTAATGAGAAATAAGAAACATAAAATAAGGAATAAGGAAGTTTTGAAATTCAATATTCATTAGGGCCCTACAACTTTCTCATTTTTTGTTTCTTATTTATTATTCCTTATTTAAATGATACTTTTTACTTTAGAACGCTTTATATACTGCCCATTTCCTTTTTCTACCAAACATTTTTCTTTATCAATTACAACCTTACCTCTTAACAAAACTGTTTTGCATTTTCCTGTTACCTGCCAACCTTCATAAGCAGAGTAATCAGTATTCATGTGATGCGTAGTCGCACTTATAGTATGTTGCTGATTTGGATCGAACAAAACTATATCTGCATCTGATCCCGGAGCAATACACCCTTTGCGTGGATGCATACCGAATATCTTTGCAGGATTTGTGCTCAATACTTCTACAAATTTATTGATCGTTATCTTCCCTTTTTTAACACCTTCGCTGTATAACAATTCTACACGATGTTCTATGGCAGGATGACCGTTTGGTATTTTAGAAAAATCATCTTTTCCCAATAATTTTTGTTCCCACTTAAACGGACAATGATCTGTTGCAACAACCTGAATTAATCCCTGATTTATTCCCGCCCACAAAGCTGCCTGATCTTTCTTTTCTCTCAATGGCGGACTCATTACCCATTTTGCACCTTCAAAATTTTTCTCATACAGTGATGCATCTAATAATAAATATTGAATACAAGTTTCTGCAAATACTTTCTGATTTTCTTTATTATTCTCGCGCACTGCGTTTAATGCACCTTCGCAAGTCATGTGTACAATATATCCCGGGCAACCGGTATAACCTGACATCGTTGCAAAACGTTCAGATGCTTCAGCTTCTGTTATTTCCGGTTGAGACAAATAATGATAGATCGGTGCTGTATTTCCTTCAGCTACGTTCTTAGCAATTAAAAAATCAATCACATCACCATTCGTTGCATGAACAGTAACCATTCCTCCTCTTAGTTTCACTTCATTCATCAAACCAATCATCTGCTTATCATCGATCATTAATGATCCTTTATAAGCCATGAATATTTTGAAAGAAGTGATGCCTTCTTTTTCTACCAGTTCAACAATTTCTTTACAGGTGCTCTCATTAAAATCTGTAACCGCCATGTGAAAACTATAATCACCTACTGCATTATTATTGGCTCGGCCACTCCATTCTTTATAAGCGTGGTGTAATGAATGTCCTTGTTTTTGCAAGATGAAATCTATCACTGTTGTAGTACCTCCGTGTAACGCAGCTCTTGTACCAGTTTCATAAGTGTCGCTGGAGAATGTTCCCATGAAAGGCATTTCCAAATGTACGTGTGGATCAACAGCCCCGGGGAAAACTAATAATCCTGTCGCATCAATTATTTCATCTGCCTTTACAGATAAATTCTTTCCTATCGAAGAAATTTTTTCTCCTTCAATAAAAATATCAGCTACGTAATTATCCGCAGCCGTAACAATATTTCCGTTTTTAATTAATAGCGACATTGTTGATCAATTCTTTATTTACTAAATCTACTACTTTATAATTACGCATAAGAAACAAGTAAATTATTCCTGAAACAAAAAAACCTACGAACCAGGCATAATTATATAACTGCAATATCCATGCGGGAAATGCTTCTGAAGATACCAGTTTTACCTGCAATAAAAATCCAGGGACATTTGGAAGTATCCCCAATAATAAAGCAATAATGGCAAATTTATTGAACCCATTTGTAAAACTATATTGTCCTTTTGGCTCATACATTTCACTTACAGTCAATTGTTGTTTACGAATAAAATAATAATCCGCGATCATGATGCCTCCTATAGGCCCCAATAAACTTGAGTACGCAATGAGCCAGGTAAAAATATAGCCGTTGGGATCTGCAATTAATTTCCAGGGACAAATAAATATGCCGATGATCCCTGTTATATAACCGCCAGTTCTAAAATTTATTTTTGACGGAGAGAGATTAGAAAAATCATTTGCAGGACTAACAATATTCGCTGCAATATTTGTTGCCAAGGTTGATAAGGCAACGGCGATCATTGCAAAACTTACTAATAGCTTGTTATCAAATTTCCCCGCTAACGCGACAGGATCCCAAATTGTTTTTCCATAAATAATAAATGTGGCAGATGTTACAACTACACCAATAAAAGAAAATAATGTCATTGATGGAGGTAATCCGATCAATTGTCCGACTACTTGTGAACGCTGACTTTTTGCATATCGGGTAAAGTCAGGAATATTTAATGAAAGCGTTGCCCAATAACCAACCATACCCGTTAGTGCCGGAAAGAAATAATGCCAGAAATTATTACCAACTAATTTAGATGGCTGATCTAAAATAGGACCTAATCCATGACCAGCGTTAATCGCCCAAAATAATAATGCCAATGCCGCAGCTGGTAAAAAAAAGGCCTTAAAGAGCAATAACTTTTTTATGCTTTCCACGCCTAGATAAACAACAAACATATTCAACAACCAAAACAAAAAGAACATAATAGCCGGGCCGGTTTGCAATTGAAAGGAATTGGGAAAAATTTGCGGTAATGTTTCTAAAGCCGGTATCCATAAACGAAACATTTGGTACAAAGCAAAACCTCCTATCCATGTCTGAATACCAAACCATCCACAAGCAACAATTGCGCGAAGTACCGCAGGAATATTTGCCCCTTTTGTTCCAAAACTTGCTCTTGCAAAAACAGGAAAAGGAATTCCATATTTTGCTCCTGCATGTCCGTTCAATATCATTGGGATCAGCACGACTGTATTACCAATAAAAATTGTCAGTATAGATTCCCACCAATTCATACCTCCTTCTATCAATGAACTTGCAAGCATATAAGTTGGTATACATAAGCTCATACTTATCCATAATGCCGCATAGTTGAATGTACCCCATGTTCGCTTGCTTTGCGGTATGGGTGCAAGGTCTTCATTGTATAATGTGGAATTATCTAACATTATCATTGGTAATCTCCGTAGGAGATAAATATTTATAGTACATAATATTAAAATTAGCGGAACTCCATAGGAGTTCAACAGTGTTATCTAACAAATTCAAACAAATACTTCTCGTCATATTCAACTTTAAATTGTTGCAGAAACTCAGTATACTCTTCTTTAAAAGTTTTTGTTTTATGATGATGCTCCTGATTTATTATATACCTGCAGACTGCATCAACCTGTGAGCTACCATAGGAAAAAGCTCCATACCCTTCTTGCCAGTTGAATTTCCCAGTTGTCAATTTTTTTTCTTTAACCCACAATGAACTCGCTACTTTGATATCTTTCACTAAATCAGGTATTGATATTGAAGGTTTATACCCTATAAAAATATGTATATGATCACTCACTCCATTAATAGCTATCAGTTTGCTTTTATTATTTTGTATGATGCCAGTAATGTATTTATACAAGTCATCTTTCCATTCACTTTTTATCAAACTTTCTCTTCCTTTTACTGCAAACACAAATTGAATATACAATTGAGCGTATGTATTGGGCATGGTTTTTAATTTAGTTTATGAGGGTTGAACTCCTACGGAGTTCGGATTATATTCCTTATATTTCTATAAATATTTGACTCCTAACGGAGTCATCGCTATTTTTAATCAATATGCCCTTCTTCATCTGCAATTTTTATTGCTTCGCTGATGATCGCCAAACCTTCGTCAATTTGTTCTTTCGTTACACAAAGTGGTGGCGCAATAAAAATATAACTCCATCTTACAAAAGTGTACATGCCCAATTCTTTAATTTTTGCCGCAACTTTATTCATCACAACCATTTCATCAGGCTTGGCATTGAATGGTGCCATCGGTTCTTTTGTCTTTTTATTCTTTACTAATTCCAGACAACCCAATAAACCAGTATTGCGCCAATCTCCAATTGATCTATGTTTTTGTTTTAATAATTCAATTTGTTGATTCAAATATTTTTCCATTGCTATTGTATTTTCGAATAGCTTGTCATCTTCATAAATTTTCAGTGTTGCCAATGCTGCTGCGCAACTTACCGGATGTGCAGAGTAAGTTAATCCCAACGGCAACATGGCATCATCATATTTTGCAGCAATTTTATCCGATACCATTAAACAACCAAATGGTAAATAACCACAAGTCAAACCTTTTGCCATAGTGATCATATCCGGAACGATAGCATGATTTTCAAATCCGAACCATTTTCCCGTTCTGCCGAATCCACTCATCACTTCATCCATAATTAATAAGATGCCATACTTGTTACAAATCTCTCTCACAGCTTTTAAATAACCTTTTGGATATTGCAAACAACCTGATGAGCCTGATTCTCCTTCTAATAAAATAGCGGCAATATTTCTCGGACCCTCATATGCAATTGTTCTTTCTAGCTGTGCGACTGAATCTGTCAGCATACTTTCTTCACTATGTGTCCAGCGATATAAATAAGGAATATCAATGTGCACAAAATTGGGAGCCTGTTGAGCATCCGCAGGTAATTTTCTTGGATCGCCTCCGGCAGATAAAACCCCGTAAGTTGAGCCATGATAAGATTGATAGCGACCAATAATTTTATGTCTGCCTGTATATAAACGTGCGAGCTTGATCGCATTTTCAATTGACGTGGCGCCGCATAAAGTAAAGAATGCTTTATTCAAATCACCCGGACAAATCTCTGCCAACTTTTTTCCCAACTCTCCGCGAACTTCGGTAACGCAACTTGGTGTTACATAACTTATCGACTGCATTTGTTTAGTAACGGCCTCAGTTATACGCTGATCTCCATGACCAACATTCACGTTCATCAAACCGGAAGAAAAATCAATATGGCGCTTGCCATCATAATCATATAAATAAACACCTTTGCCATATTTTACAGCAAGCGGCGAAATACCTTTTTGTTTGCTCCAGCTAAACAACGTATGCTCGAGATTATTTTCTATGATTTCCTGAGAGACTGACATTCGTTATAATAAAATTTAAAATTTCTAAAATTATCTGAACAGGGATTTGGGAAGATTTGCAGTATTTTTTGGATCTTACCATCCTTTAATCTTATAAATCCTGCCAAATCTACGTTCAGACTAACTCATCCAATTAACACCTGCTTCCGGGTTCCATTTGGTGGTACTCTTTTTTAATTTCGTCCAAAATTCAATAGAGCTTTTTCCGGTAATATCGCCTACACCAAATTTACTTTCGTTCCAGCCACCAAATGAAAATGGTTCTCTTGGTACAGGTACGCCTACGTTTACGCCGATCATACCCGCGTTGGCATTATCGATAATATATCTTGCAGCGGCTCCATTTTGTGTAAACACGCTTGCTGCATTTCCATAAGGATTTGCATTTTCAATTGCCAGTGCTTCATCAACTGTATTTGTGCGTATGATCGAAATTACCGGACCAAAAATTTCTTCTTTGGCAATCGACATATCCGGCGTTACAAAATCTATTACTGTTGGTCCTACATAACTACCATTTTCTTTTCCTGCAACAACAACTTTCCTTCCATCCAATAAAATTTTTGCTCCTTGCTGTTCTGCTTCAGTAATATATTTTTCAATTCTTTCTTTCGATGCTCTATTAATTACAGCGCCTAAATTTTTACCGGGAATAATCTTTTGCGCTTCGGCAACGATCTTATTAATAATATGCTCAACATTTCCTACACCAACCATCGCACCTGCAGCCATGCAGCGTTGGCCCGCGCAACCACTCATACTTGCTACAACATTTGCTGCTGTCATATCTTCTTTTGCATCGGGCAAAACTAGTAAATGATTTTTTGCGCCGCCTAATGCTAAACATCTTTTATAATTTGATGTCGCTCTTTTGTAAACGATCTTTGCCACTTTAGTTGAGCCAACAAAAGACACAGCTTCAATTCCCGGATGATCACAAATTGTGTTTACAATATCAACGTCGCCATGTACAATATTGAAAACTCCATCTGGTAAGCCCGCTTCTTTTAATAACTCAGCTATACGACCAATGCTTAACGGAACTTTTTCTGATGGCTTGATGATCATGCAATTGCCCAACGCGATGGCGTTCGGTATTGTCCAGTTAGGCACCATACTCGGAAAATTAAATGGAACGATCGAGGCCACAACTCCTAGCGCAACATGTTCTGTTCTGCATTCTACGCCTCTGCTCACTTCCAATACCTCACCCGTAACTAGCTGTGGTAATGATGTAGCGAATTCTGTCAGCTCAATACATTTTTCTATCTCTGCAACAGATTCACTGTACACTTTTCCATTCTCTTCACTACATAACTCTGCTAGCTCCTTTAAATGTTTTTCCAACAAATATTTATAGCGAAAGAAAACCTGTACACGTTCTTTGATCGGTGTTTTACTCCACGCAGAAAAAGCTGCTTTAGCAGATTGAACAGCCGCATCTAACTCCTGTGAAGTTGATAATGGAACTGTAGATAACAAAGTTCCATCAACAGGAGAGATTACTTCAAGTGTTTTACCAGACGAAGCATTTACAAATTTACCGTTGATATAATTCCGGACAGGAGAATACTTCATTACTGTTTTTTAAATTAGGTAGAAATTGATTATGTAATTTAACCATAAAATGGTAAATAAGTAGCAAGAGGGAAAGCGCGTAAATATTTGGCTGCTTATCTTGATACCTGATACTTCCGACTTGATACTTTACTCAAATACAACGGTCTTGTTTTTGTAAACTGAAACCCTGTCTTCAAATACCAGACGAAGTGCTTTTGCCAATACGGCCGTTTCAATTTCCTTACCGGCTTTCATCATATCTGATGCCGTCAATGAATGATTTACGGGAATAATTTGTTGTGCGATGATCGGCCCTTCGTCTAATTCATCAGTAACAAAGTGTGCCGTGGCGCCAATCAGTTTTACACCACGCTCAAAAGCCTGTTTATAAGGATTTGCTCCGGCGAATGCCGGCAAAAATGAATGATGGATATTGATGAGTTTTGTAGGAAATTTTGCTACAAATTTAGGCGATAAAATACGCATGAATTTTGCCAGCACAATATAATCGGGAGCATACTTTTCTATCTTTTGGGCAACTTTTTGTTCAAATGCCTCTTTACTGATTTCCTCATGAGAAACTAAATAAAATGGCACATCAAAACGCTCGCAAATATTTTGTAATGTATCATGATTACCGATCACACATTGAATTTTTGCACCCAATGTCCCAAAATAATTTCTGATCAGTATATCTGCCAGGCAATGGTATTCTTTTGTTACAAGAATCACTACTTTTTTTTGTGGTAGCTCATTTATAGTTATCGTTACATCTTTTGGTAATGCATCTTTCAGCTTCTTTTCCAAAGTAGCTTTATCTTTATGTTTTTCTATTTCTAACCGCATATAAAAACGGTTCTCAGCCTTATCTACATGCTCACGCATAGAAATAATATTAAGTTGTTCCTTTGCTAGAATTCCTGAAATAGCTGCCACAAGGCCTACCTGATCTTTACACTGAATAACAATGATCATAATCGAAAAATTATACCATGAAAATTATACAATATTAATGGATTATAACGTTATAGTTATTGTTATGCAATATGGATGATAATTTTAAGTACAAGCAGCCGATTGCGTTAACCGAAACTTTATAATGGATCGAACTAACACTTCTTCTTATGTGATACAACATCACCATTATTTACCATTTTATAGAATAAGTGTAAAATGACCAAGACCTATATTGGCTTATAGAATATTTAACTTTTTAATTATGAATCCCAGAAAGATCTTTACTTCAGTCGCTCTTATTGCAACTGCTCTTATTCTTGTCTGCTCCTATTTTTGGACAAATACATTATTTGCATTCGTATTAGTAGGACCATTAATTTTTATGGGCATTTCTGATATGACCCAGGAAAATCATTCTATCAAAAGAAACTTCCCTGTGATAGGCAGGTTACGTTATCTGTTAGAAAAAATTCGTCCGGAGATCTATCAATATTTTATTGAATCAGATACAGATGGTACACCCATAAATCGTAATGACAGAGCCGTAATTTACCAGCGTGCCAAACAACAAATTGATACAGTTCCTTTTGGTACCCAGTTAAATGTATATGAAGAAGGTTATGAATGGATGACACATTCTATTCAACCAATCGATTTTCAAAAAATGGATCACGATCCTCGTATCATTGTTGGAGCAGAACAATGTCAACAACCATATAGCATGAGCATCCTGAATGTATCAGCCATGAGTTTCGGATCGTTAAGTAAAAATGCTATCGAGGCATTAAATGGCGGCGCACAGATAGGCAGCTTTGCACATAATACGGGCGAAGGTGGGTTGAGTCCATACCATTTAAAACATGGCGGCGATATTGTTTGGCAGATAGGTACAGGATATTTTGGCGCACGTACGCCCGATGGGAAATTTTCTGAAGAAGCATTCAGAAAAAATGCCACATTACCGCAAGTAAAAATGATCGAATTAAAATTATCACAAGGTGCGAAACCCGGACACGGTGGTATTTTGCCCGCTATAAAAAACACACCTGAAGTTGCTGCGATACGTTTGGTTGAACCAGGCATTACAGTTTATTCGCCGCCATCACATAGCGCCTTTTCTTCTGCTACAGAATTGATCCAATTTTTGAATAAACTGCGCGACTTATCCGGTGGGAAACCTGTAGGATTTAAATTGTGCATCGGTATTAAAAGTGAATTTATTTCCATTTGCAAAGCGATGATAAAACTAAATAGCTACCCTGATTTTATAACAATTGATGGTGGCGAAGGCGGTACCGGTGCTGCCCCCACCGAATTCACCAATTCTGTTGGTATGCCAATGTTAGATGGGTTGGTTTTTGCAGATAATACGTTACGTGGTTTCGGTATTCGCCATCATATAAAAATTATTGCTTCGGGGAAAGTATTTAACGGTTTTCATATTGTAAGAGCTATGGCACTTGGTGCGGATGCCTGCAATAGTGCCCGTGCCATGATGATGGCGTTAGGATGTATACAGGCATTACAATGCAATACAAATACTTGTCCTACTGGTGTTGCAACACAAAATCCTGCTTTAACAAAAGGATTGGTTATTGAAGATAAAAAACACCGTGTTGCTAATTTTCATAGACGCACAGTTGAAAGTTTTGCAGAATTATTGAGTGCGGCAGGATTGAGTGATCATTCAAAATTGGATCGATCTTATATTTATAAACGTGTATCACCCAATGTTATAAAAACGTATGAAGAAATTTATCCTACAATGATCGATGGAACTTTTCTTAACGGACAATTAGTTAATGGAGATCATACCAGCATTGTATAATAATTAGTTGCAAAGATCCTGCGATCTGTTTACTGGATCTTTGCAACTACATATGGTCTGACTTCACCTTCTCTTGTTGCAGGATTTAAAAACTGCAGACTGAGTGAAGTAACATGAAAATCTTCTCCTTCTAATTCTATCGTATATTTTTTTTCTGCTTTATCCAAGTCAGCAATTTTATTTTTATCTGCAATTATCAAATAATCTCCCGGTAATAACTGATTCGTTGAATCTTTATGACCAATGATCGATTGAGCATAAAAGTCTAATGAATGAATATCATTCTCTTGATACAAATAAACACGGTCTGTAGGTATATTGCTATCATGTATCCATCTACCAACAACACTTCCCATTTGATAACTTAATAATGCCGGGTATATTGAATAATTCAAAAACAGGTTAACACCCATTATTGTGAACAAACAAACTATTAATAAGCGAGGACGCTTTTTATTTTTATTAAAAGCGAGATAAATAAATACAAGAAATAAAAATAGTGCTACACAAGGGATCCATAATGATATACTATTAAAACAATAGGATAAAAGAAATATCAATGCGATCCATAATAAAGTAAAAACAACAAGATGGATCCACAGCAACATATTTTTAAACCAATAATCATACACTTCTTCAAAAAGCAATGCGTATAGAAATTTGGCTGTAATAATGGCCGCAAAAGGGAACACAACGAAAATATAATGAGGCAATTGATACTTACTCATTCCCAAAGCCAGGTAGGTTAATAAAAATCCTCCCATACAGATCCATTCCTGATCTGGCAATAATTTGAATTTTTGTTTTATCAACTGTTTAACTTCTTCGTAAAATGCTACCAGGAAAAAAAGTATCCATGGTAAAAAAGACCATAACATATTCTGTAATAAGAAAAATATATTGGCGCCGTTATTCCATTCTGATTCACCGGTAATACGACCAAAGCTTTGTGTCCAAAAAAAGAAACGTAATCCTGATACCCCTGTTTTATTGATGACTGTTTTTTCAGGATGCAGATCAAACTGTTGATACAATCCTATACACATCGGTAACAGTAATAATCCAATAATAAGAATGCCTAAAATATATTGCCATCTAAAAAACATCTTAAAATTTCTTTGCAAAACAAACTGTGAACCAAAAGCAAATATGGGAACAAATAATGCGATAGGACCTTTAGTGAGTAATCCTCCTGCAATACCGATAAACGCTAATATAAAATGTATCAGTTTATCATTCTTATACCATTCGGCTAATTGCCAAATACTAAAAATTACCCAACTCATTAAAATAGTATCTGTACGTACATCATGATTAATAAGAAATAGAGCCTGGCATGACGCTAATACGATCGCAGAAAGTACAGCAACTTCTTTCTTATAATAAAGACCGGCAAATTTGAATGTAGAGAAAATAGCAAATAAAGAGAATAAAAAAGAAGGAAAGCGATAAGCAAAATTATTAATCCCAAATATTTTCATGCTCAATGCACTTACCCAAAACAAGAAGGGTGGTTTATCTAAATAATCTTTTCCAAAATCATATACATGCAAAAAATGTCCTGATGCAAGCATTTCCCTGCTCATAGATGCATATTGTGCCGCATCTATATCCATTATATCAATACCAAACCCTATAAGGTAAATAATACAGATACCTGCAAAAATGTACGTTGTTAATTTAAGCATAAGAGAAATTACGATTTCGTCTAACTAATAGACCATTTTTGTGTCGAAAAATATTTGCTGCTGTCCATCCAACCAAACAACCAAGAATAGTTCCTGCAAGCACATCTAACGGATAATGAACGCCTACATATATTTGTGCATAGCTAATTGCTGCGGCCCAAATGAAAAACAGATATGCCCAGTTTCCGATAAAGGAACGGAAAGTAATGAAAATAAACATAGCTAAACCAAAATGATTTGCTGCATGTGACGACATAAAGCTTTCATTACCACCACAACCAACCAGCAAGCGAACGTTTGATGAAAAATCAGGATCACAACAAGGTCGTAATCTTCCGACCAGAGGTTTAAATATTCGGCTGCTAATGCTGTCCGTGATCGCCACCGTAATAATAGCATACAATACAAACCACCATCCTTTCTTTCCAAAAGAAATAACTACAAATAAGAATAAAAAAATATAGAGTGGGATCCAGGTAGTTGGTTCACGTAATACAGGCATCAATTTATCTAAAAATTTAGAAGTGCCATCATTGTTTATTTTTAGAAACAACCATTTATCAAAGTCAATTATTTTTTTCATTACTTACCCGATATAAAAATATTGTTAGTAGAAATGCTTTCCGTCAATATTTGCCGTCGCAAAAAAAGAAATTTAATGTTAACAAATAGTAAAGGAATGATTAATAAAAGCCTTTTGTATAAAGTTTAACGGAATAAAATCGGCCTTTGCCACTTATAATTTTTTCTTACCGTTCATGATTCAATCATATTACAAAAATTAGTGGCACACCTTAGCTAAAAATATATTTTTTAAACAATACCAGTCGGTATAGATTTGTATATAATAAGGAACAACAAAATGAGTAAGGCAGAAAAAACAAGACAATTTATCATCGAAAAGACGGCTCCCATCTTTAATACTAAAGGATATGCCGGCACATCTTTGAATGATATGACAGCTTCTACGGGTCTTACAAAAGGCAGCATTTATGGCAACTTTACTAATAAGGATGAAGTAGCATTGGCTGCATTTGATTATAACTTACAACAGGTAGGTAATATAATCAGCGATGAAATGAGTAAAAAAGAATCTATTCAGGATAAATTATTAGTGTACGTTACCGTTTACAGTAATTGTTTAAAACAAACATTTCCTACGGGAGGTTGCCCTATTTTAAATACAGCCGTTGAAGCAGATGACACACACCCTGAATTAAGAAAAAAAGCGATGTCGGCAATTTTATCATGGAAACATAAGATTACAAACCTGATTGAAAAAGGTATTGAAAATAAAGAATTCAATGCATCGATAGATTCAGAAGAAATAGCACTGACTATTATTGCCATGATCGAAGGTGGCACGATGCTTGCGAAGCTTACCGGTAAATATGATCATAGAAAATCTGTTATGAGATCTGTAGAAAGATTAATAAAAGGTTTGGCAAAATGATCTAAAAAGAAAAATATTATATTCATACAACCTAAAATCAATCCAATTATGAACACAAACATCGGCATATCAGATGCCAACACAAAAGCAGTTGCATTAGAACTAAACAAATTATTAGCCAATGAAGTTGTACTGTACACCAAAACACGCAACTACCATTGGAACATTGAAGGATCTAATTTTTTAGAGATCCATAAATTTTTAGAGGGCCAATACGGAGATCTGGAAGAAATGATTGACACCGTTGCTGAAAGGATACGCACTATCGGACATTATGCAGAAGGTAGACTAGTAGACTTTTTAAAATTAACCTCTTTATTAGAACCTGATAATACGCCCGATCAAAAGAAACAATTAAAAAATTTATTAGACGATCACGAAACCATCATTCGCGAACTACGTGTATTGATCACAAAATTTGCCGATGAAAATAAAGATCTTGGCACAAGTGATTTTGTTACCGGTTTATTAGGTAAACATGAAAAAATGGCCTGGTTTCTTCGTTCTTACGTAAAATAGAAGATAATCAAAACAACAAATAAGCCTTCTCTTAATTATTAAGAGAAGGCTTATTTGTTAATAAAATTCTTGTTAATGCTTTATATATTTGTGACAAACTAACTCCCAGATATAGGAAAGCATTAAATTAAAAAACTCTTGTCATCCTGAAGCGCGAAGGATCTAATCATCAATCAACATTCTGCAACATTAAGAATAAGATGCTTCGTTCCTCAGCATGACAAAGAAAGCTGAGATACGATGATTATTTGTACTTTAAAAAGTACTTTCCCATATCTCGCAGTCAGCTTTTTGATAATACCATTTACAATTACTGCGATAAGCAATTATGAAAAGATTCACCCTGTTCTATTTACTTTATTTTTCTTTCAATTTTGCTTTCGGCCAAAATGCAGCCGTTAAACATGAACTGGGGTTAATTACAGAAAACGATTCTTACATTTCTGAATACCAGGATAAATACTATACGAATGGAATATTTTTATTCTATAGATATTTAGCCAACAGCAACAAACCAAACATCAATAAAAAAATAATACAATTCAAAGCCGGACAAGAAATATACAATCCCTATCATGGTGATGCTTATGTAAAAGAATTACAAGACAGACCCTTTGCGGGATATTCATTTGTGGAAGCAAGTATTAATAAATTTTATCAGAATGAATCTATTCTGAAACTCACCGGCCAATTAGGAATATTAGGACCTGGTTCTCAGGCAGAACAAGTGCAAGACGCGTATCATGGATGGTTTCATTTTTACAATCCGGATGGATGGCAATACGAAATAAAAAATTCACCGGGTGTGCAGTTCAATTTATTCTATTCGGAAAAAATATATCCATCGGCACCGAGTGAACAGCTTGATGTAAATGGATTTACAGATATAAAAATCGGAACCATACATACATCAGCCACAGTTGGCATTTTGAGCAGGATCAGTTTAATGGATTTGCTACCCATATTTAATTCCAACATATACGGAGCTTCCGTAGGAAAAAATAATCTGGATAATAAAGAAGCTTATTTCTATATATCACCACGAGTTAATTATACTTTGTACGATGCAACCATTGAAGGCGGATTATTTGATAATAATAGTCCTGTTGTATATGGTGTAGTTCCTTTCAGGTTAAATGTAGAAACGGGAGTACGCTTTAGGTTCAGGAAAATGAATTTGTCTTATAGTGTTATTTTTAATTCAAAAGAAGTTCAAAATAGTATGAATAAACGGGATCAGTATGGCAGTATTGCTTTTTCTGTTTTACTGTAATCAACAAGACTACGGTAGCCTCTATTCGATATTATCATTCACCCACTTCATATAAACGAAGTTGATTTTTTGTGGCAGTAATTTCATCTTGCAGCTTATTTACCTTTTCCAATAAGTAAGCGATTGTTTCAATGCCTTCAAGATTTATATCCATTTCATAATGTAGTCTTGATAATTTTTCCAAATGTTGTAATTGTTCTGCAGGAATAAAAACGGTTTCCTTGATCACAACAATTTCCAACAAGCCTGACTGATGAAGCGAGTGTATGAATGATATCTCTACATTATGGTAAATGCAAAATTGATTGGCGTCGATCAAATTTTCTGTTGCTGTCTGCATAGTTTTATAATTTAGACAATTCAGTAAATAGTGCTTTTTGCTTTTCCGTTAAGTTAGTAGGTATTTTGATTTGATAGGTAACATACAGATCACCAAACTCGCCTTCTTTTTTATAGACGGGAGCACCCTTACCTTTCAATCTTATCCTAGTTCCGTTCTGCGTTTCAGGAACTACTTTTAATTTTACTTTTCCATTTAAAGTTTCAACCATTACGTCTCCGCCGAGTACTGCCGTGTACAGATCAATTTCTACTGTCATATTCAAATCATTTCCTGAACGTTTAAAAATAGGATGGTTCGCAATTACAAACGTGATGTACAGATCACCTGCCGGGCCGCCATTTACGTCAGCTCCGCCATGCCCCTTTAATTTAATTATTTGTCCATTCTCAACACCTGCTGGAATAGTGATACGGATGTTTTTACCATCAACCGTTAATGTTTGTTGATGTGTTGTTAATGCATCAATTAAACTCAATTGTATTTCTGTGTTGTAATCTTGTCCGCGGAATTTTGTTTGCCTGCTTTTACTTCGGCTGCTTCCACCAAACATGGAACTAAAGAAATCGGAAAAATCATCTTCGCTAAAATTATTGAAGCCGCTATTTGCATCACGCGATCTTTGTTGCGAACGTGCAGCCTGTGCATATTGATCACCATGTTGCCAATCCTTTCCGTATTGATCGTATTTTTTTCTTTTTTCAGGATCACTCAATACTTCATTGGCCTCATTGATCTGCTGAAATTTTTTGTGTGCTTCTTTATCGTTGGGATTGAGATCGGGATGTAACTTCCTTGCCAATTTTCGGTAGGCACTTTTTATTTCATCTGCTGTGGCAGTTTTTGCTACACCTAATGTTTTATAATAATCAATGAAATCCATTATTGTTGTTTTGTATTCTTTAATGAATATACGACAAAGGTACAATTCTTCCTTTCGCGATAATAGTAGAATTTATTCATAAAAATAATAGTGATTTTATTATTTTTATGAATGGAAATCAATGAGATCACGTATAAAAATGTAACTAATGCCGATAAGAAATCAATCGAGCTTATCGCCTCATGGTATTTGATGGAATGGAATACCCCAATTGAAATTACAATAAAACAATTTTCAAATTTTAATGTTGGCAATATTCCATTTCAAGTTCTAATGCTACTTGATAACGAACCAATTGCTACAGGTGGAATCTATAATCACGTTGGTTTGCTTGACCGTGAACCTAGATTTAAAATATATAATCCATGGCTTGCGCTAGTTTATACTACACCAGAAAATAGAGGCAAAGGTTACGGTGCTCTTCTTTGTAAGAAAATTGAAGCTCTATCAAAAACGATCGGGTTAAATGAGATTTTCCTTTTTACACATACAGCAGAATCACTTTACAAACGTCTTGACTGGCAAGAGATTGAAAGAATTGAATTAAATGGTAAAAATATAGTAGTGATGAAAAAATATATCTAGATCGAATTATTAGAAAACAAAAAAGCCACTGATAAACAGTGGCATTGATATTAGTGTTGAGATAATAAGATGCTAATTATTAGTTTGAAATCATAACAACTATATTCTACCAAGCTGCAATAATCGCACCCATTGTGATCATTACAATTAGTGAACAAACTACTTCAAACAACCATAATTTATAATTTCGCCCCATCCAAATAACCTCGATCGATGAAGAGGTAACTAAAAAACCGAGCCATAGCCATATGGCTAAAATTATTCCACCTAAAATTCCCTTTCCACCTATGTAAGGTGATGCTGAAGCAAATAAATAGATAACCGCCAAAACAAAAGCAGTTACAAATTGAGCCAATAAATTCCATAGCATTTTTGGAATCATATCTGCAAACTTCTCGTTTCCTGTAGGATGAACATTTGCTAATTTCATCCATAACTTTCCGAATACAGGTCCATGAAATAAAAATCCAAGAATAAAAGCGGCAATTGCTGCAATACTTACGGCAAATAAATTAATTGACATCATAGTGGTTTGTTTTATTGTGAATGAATATTATTCGCAAATCATTTCAACGTGCATTTGAATACTTACTGAATGCTAATTTATCAAAATCTGTTATATATATTGATATTGATTTTTTAGATGGGTTGTCAAGGATGACTGTATATAATTGGAGTCTCGGCAGTGAATGAATGAATTTCAATATAAATCGCTAAAAATCTCTACATAAAACACAAAAGCCACTACGAGAGTGGCTTTTGTGATAATAAAGTCGGGATGGCAAGATTCGAACTTGCGACCTCCTCGTCCCAAACGAGGCGCGATAACCGGGCTACGCTACATCCCGAACGTAAAACTATTTGTATGGGTTTATTGGGAACACCCTAACAAAGACATTTATAAGAACTTAGAGCGGAGAAGGTGGGATTCGAACCCACGGTACAGTTTAACCCGTACGACGATTTAGCAAACCGTTCCTTTCGGCCTCTCAGGCACCTCTCCTACCTGACCTTATTTTACTAAGGGGTGGCAAAAATACAATTCAGTAACGTAATCCCCAAAACAAAATGGTATTTATCTGGAAATATTTTGTCTGAACGTGGATTTGGAAGGATCATAAGGATTACATGGATAGTGATCAAAATCCTTACAATCATATTAATCAATCCCAAATCCACGTTCAGAAAAAATTTGGGACAAAAAAAATCCGGATTCATTGCAGAATCCGGATAGTATTTTAAATGTATTTTTTTACATAGCTGCCAATTGAACTTTCTGCTGTAGTTCCAACACACTTTCTTTAAAAAGACTATCGGTATCCATAATATCCTTAACTGTCTGGCAGCTGTGAATTACCGTTGTATGATCTCTTCCGCCAAAATGTTCACCAATAGTTTTTAATGAATTCTTAGTAAAAGCCTTAGCTAAGAACATTGTGATTTGACGCGCCTGAACGATCTCGCGTTTACGTGTTTTCTGTAATAATTTATCGTAAGGCACATCGAAATATTCGCACACCATTTTCTGAATGGCATCAATCGTAATTTCTTTGCTGGATGATTTTACAAAATTGCGTAAAACCTTTTTCGCTAATTCAAGATCTATTTCTCTTTTGTTCAATGAAGATTGAGCCAATAAAGAGATCATGGCTCCTTCTAACTCACGGATATTGCTATTGATATTATAAGCGATGTACTTAACAACTTCTTTCGGCATTTCAAGACCGTCATTCTTCATCTTCTTTTCTAAGATCTCGATCTTAGTATCATAATCAGGCGCTTGTAAATCTGCGCTTAATCCCCAACGGAAACGGCTCAATAATCTTTCCTGCACACCTTCCAGATCTTTAGGGGGCTTATCGCTGGTTAATATTAATTGTTTACCGCTTTGGTGCAAGTGATTAAATATAGAGAAGAATGCGTCCTGAGATTTTTCTGCTCTATTAAAAAATTGCACGTCATCAATAATTAATACATCTATCAATTGATAGAAATGTATGAAATCGTTGATGGCATTATTACGACCATGATCGATAAACTGGTTGATGAATTTTTCTGAGCTTACATATAGCACCACTTTATTATGGTGAATGCGTTTAACCTCGTTACCTATTGCTTGCGCCAAATGTGTTTTGCCCAAACCTACACCGCCATAAATAACCAATGGGTTGAAAGAAGTAGCACCCGGTTTTTCTGCAACAGTTTTACCTGCACGACGAGCAACACGGTTACAATCTCCTTCTATAAAACTATCAAATGTGTAAGCACTGTTTAATTGGGGATCGATCTGCATCTTCTTTAGCCCCGGTATTACGAACGGATTTTTAACAGGGTTATTTATGACTAAAGGAAAATCCATTTCGTTGTTTGCAAATGATTTGAATCCATGTCCGGGAATATCCATCGTTAACGGCTTGTTTTTACTATTGCCGCTATCAACCATTATTCTATATTCCAACCTTGCTTCTTTTCCTAGTTCCCTTTTTAATGTTTTTGCTAATAAGCTAACATAATGTTCTTCCAGGTATTCGAAAAAAAACTGACTTGGTACTTGAATCGTTAAAACCTTGTCTTTTAATCCAACCGGCTTGATAGGCTCAAACCATGTTTTAAAATGCTGCCATTCTACAATGTCTTTGATTATCTCAAGGCAATTAGTCCATACTTTATCAAAAACTTTATCCATTATACCTTAAGTATTTTTATTATTTCTTTTGTAATTTTTTTCTTCTAGCGAAGCAAAAAGTGCTTTTTTAATAGGGTCGAGATTTTTGCTGCAAGACAGCGAATATCAAAACTTTTTGTTGAAAAAAAAATTTTTTTATTTGCTTGTTTTGATATCCATCGGCACAGTAACGTATTCAGCTAAATTTTTAATTAAAATTTTACATAAATACAGATAAAAGCAGCTTGCAAAACTCATTTCCCTAGTATTTTGGTGTACTAAAATGTTTTTTATCAACATTGTTTATATCACCTTTTGACACTATTTTCAGCTCTATATTAAATAGAAAAACTATTAAATGGAAGATACTCATTTTTTTGCCTACTTTGGAAAAGAAATCTTAAAAATTTTTTCAGTAAATAAGTTTACTTTTGGTAATATAATTGATATAAAATGAGTTACGAATTAAACGGCAAATTAATAGCTAAATACGATACGGTTCAACGTACGGAAACTTTTAAAACAAGAGAGTTTGTCGTTGAAAAAAGTGAAGATATTAACGGACGCACTATAACAAACTACGTAAAGTTTCAATGCGTGCAGGATAAGACTGCCATGATCGATAAAGTTAACATTGGCGAAGAAGTGAAAGTTCAGTTCAATATTAAAGGCAGCAAATGGGAAAAAGATGGTAAAGTGAACTATATCACTAATCTTGATGCCTGGAGAATAGAGCAGGTATTGACATCTGGTGCAGCGCCAGCGAAAGACAATGATTATTTAGAGCCTTTAGATACTTTTTCGGCGACATCGCCTGACGCTATTGATGATCTGCCGTTTTAACCCCCTAATCCCCCTGAAGGGGGACTTTTTGGAGTTTAATTATTTTTAGCGCTTTCTCTTTTGTGGAGTTGTTACTTATTAAAACTTTTAGGATGAATACCTAACGTTTACTTATGCAAGAAAAAATTACCCTCAAGCTTCGTGCTACTGAAGCTGCAGATGATGCAGTTATAAAGAACCTGATTGCTAAAACTTCTAATAAGAAGCTTAGTTCTGTAATAGGCTTTCATATTCTCAAAAAATCTATTGATGCTAGAAGTAAAACCGTTTGGGTAAATCTTACTGTTAATGCTTTTATTGATGAGCCTTTTCATTCACGGGAGCTTACAAAAGTTATTTTTCCTGATGTAAGTCACGCTGAAAAAAAAGTTATTGTTATAGGTGCCGGACCGGCCGGCTTGTTTGCAGCCATGCAACTAATAGAGAAAGGTATTCAACCAATTATTTTGGAAAGGGGTAAAGATGTGCGTGCAAGAAGACGCGACCTTGCTATTTTAAATAAAGAAGGTATTGTAAATCCCGATAGCAATTATTGTTTTGGCGAAGGTGGTGCGGGTACCTATAGCGATGGGAAATTATACACACGTAGCAACAAACGAGGAAATATAGATCGTATCCTAAACCTGTTTGTGCAATTCGGCGCTGAAGAAAAAATTTTATACGAAGCGCATCCGCATATTGGTACTAACAAACTACCACACATTATTATTGCCATGCGCAAACAGATAGAAGATAGCGGTGGTCAATTTTTGTTTGAAAAAAAAGTAGTTGACTTTATTATAGAAAAAGAAAAAATAAGATCCATAAAAACGGCAGATGACGACACGTTTGAAGGCAATGCTGTGATCTTAGCTACCGGACATTCAGCGAGAGATATTTTCGAATTATTACACAGCAAACAAATACTGATAGAAGCAAAACCTTTTGCATTGGGTGTGCGTATTGAGCATCCTCAAACATTAATTGATAACATACAATACCATTGTGCTGTTAGAGAAGAACATTTACCTCCGGCTTCTTATAGTCTGGTGCAGCAAGTAAATAATAAAGGAGTTTTTTCTTTTTGTATGTGTCCGGGAGGTATTGTTGCGCCGGCTGCAACGGCTCCGGGAGAATTGGTTGTAAATGGCTGGAGTCCATCTAAAAGAAACAATCCTTTTGCCAATAGTGGCATGGTGGTTGAAGTTGGTTATGATGACCTGAAAACTATAAAAGATTTTGAAACTGTAAGTGGACGATCAAAAGATGTTTTAGATGGCCCACTAGGCATGATGTATTTTCAACAATATGTAGAACGAAAAGTATTTGCTGCCGGTGACGGAAATTTTGTAGCGCCTGCGCAAAGAATGATCGATTTTTCTAACGGAAAATTATCCGCTTCTTTACCCGATAATTCTTATTTGCCGGGATTGAAATCTGTCAATCTAAAAGATGTATTGCCCGATTTTATTTATAAGGCATTAGCAAAAGGCTTTGTTGAATTTGGCAAAAAGATGAAAGGTTATTTTACCAACGATGCAGTGGTAATTGCAACAGAGAGCCGTACTTCTTCACCCGTACGTATCCCGAGAGACAATGAAACTTTGGCTCATCCCCAAATAAAAAATTTATACCCTTGCGGTGAAGGTGCGGGTTATGCAGGTGGCATTGTTAGTGCTGCGATGGATGGTGAAAGAATTGCGTTGTTATTAGCAGAAGTACTATAAATAAATAGCAAAATAATATACCCAGGCGATAAAAAATATTTGCGCAGGTATTCTAAACCAAAGATATTCTGGCCCCTTGCCATCAGTGTTACCTTTTACAAAATCTATATTTTCTTTTGCGGCATTAATATTTGCCGGCAGAATAATAATAAAGAAAACGATCAGCAACCAGCCTGTTACATTTTGAAATTCAGGGATCATTAAGCCTACAGATGCAGCAATTTCATCTATTCCTGTAAAATAAACGATCTCTCTTTTGAAGGGAATACCCTCAGGTATCATTAACGTCATGCCATGTGCAAAAGCAAAATGGCCAATAGCCGTAACTAATAACATGATCGACATCGCTACTCTGCCGGCTAAAGCAATATCAATATTCCCTAAAAATAATTTGGTGGCTAATAAACTGGCAAGGAATGCTACAATCAATATAATAAGTGGTTTCATGGTTTTATTTTACATTATTACAACGCATAATTACGGTTAATATTTTGCACGCTTTCTTGTATGTTAGCTGCTATATTCCCTGACAAACTTATCTTTTATCCGATTTAGGTGCCGACGAATCAGATGCTGGCAAAGTTAAATTGACACCTGCTTTCGTTAACGAATTTAATATTTCTACCATCACATTACTTCTTGTCGAACCCGATTTTGACAGATCCGGGATCCAGAATAATACTCTTACATCAATACCATTGTCTACAAATGTTTGCAGAATAACTACTGGCGGCGGTGTTTGTAATATATCTTTATTGTTTCTGAGTGTATCTGTCATTATTGTTTTTGCTTCCTGAACATTAACATCTAATGGAAGCGTAATGGTGAACTCGACTTGTTTGTTAAGATCATGCATTGTCCAGTTGATGAGCGGTTGCGATAACAGATCGCCATTAGGAATAATGATATCCGCGCCTTGCCCGTTTTTTATTTTGCTTGAGCGTACACCGATCTCTTGCACTGTGCCTGACCTTCCGCCTACTTCTATCTGATCTCCAATTTGTATTGGCCTTTCAAAAGCGAGAATAACACCTGACACTAAATTATTTACAATATTTTGTAACCCAAAACCAATACCAACACCTAATGCGCCGAGTATAAATGATAGTTTATCTAACGGAATACCTGCTGCACCAACTGCAATTAAAAAACCGAGTGTCCATATTGCCAAACGTATCAACAACATCATTGAACCAATACGACTTTGTTTACCTGCAACTTTTGGATTGCCGAAGAAAAAATTAATGAACCCTGATATAACTGAAGACAACCAAAGAATGGCAAAAAATATGGCTACGCTTTGAAAAGTGAAGGACATACTTCCGATATTTCTTTCTGCGGTAAAGAAAAAACCGAGCATAGTAGTAAATGGATCATATAATGTCAGATCTCTTATTAAAGACACTCCCCAAACGATACTGGCAATTATCCATAATATTTTTTGTAACCGGGATTGCAATTCTTTGAAATTTATAAAGTCTGAAAAACGGCTATCGCGATACGCTTCCGATTGCATGTAAACAGCCTCTAGTACAGTAGCACAAAACACTTTAAGTGTAATACCTAATACAAGACATTGAATAGCGCTTACGCCAAATATTTTTGCCAGTGATACACGACCTGTCAAATTAAAAATGATCGATACTATTACTTGTGCTAACGTAAAGATCACCAATGCTTTTGTTGCCGTCGATTCCTGAATTTTTACAAAATGATTATTTTTATGCTGAATTATTTTTATACAAATAGTGATCAATAAAATACCCGCTATAAATAATCCCCAGCGTTCTCCAAAAGCGGATTCTAATAATAGATCATCCATAGCGAAATAGATCCATAATGCGCAAATGGCTACCCATAATACTTTTGACTGTTTTGTTAAATAAGGAAATAATAAATAACTCAATGCTGCCAACCGCAATACTTCATTGGCATGTAAATAAGACATTGGCGGATTACCAAAAAAGAAAGGTGAATAAGTAAAGAATGCCATCAGGCACCCTATTATTACAGAGCGTTTTAAAAAATTTACCGACTCTAATGTAACGGCAGCATTTTCTGAATGTTTGATGCGCCACATATTAGAAATGGACCACACAGTAATAAAAATAAATAATAAAAATCCTAGTGTAACCAGGTTCCATTTGTCGGCCAAATAAATAGTAATAATTTTCCCCGACCTGCGAAATGACTGGATAGTTAAATCTACCAGGCCTTGTTTGTAGTCATCGGGGCTTGCATTAAATAGTGCAGGCTCCTCTTGTGACCACATCGCTATCTTAATTGATACAACGCGATAATTCAGATCAGACACAAGATCATTAGCTTGCAATACATCAACAGAAACCTGATTGTGTATTAGATTCACTTTATCTAAAGTTGTTTTTTCAACAGAATCCAGGTGAGCTGCCTTTGCATTTAAACTAGTTAGTTGATCGACAAGATCCGAATCATCAATTTTTAAAGCAAACGCAGGATCATGTAGTATCTTTTTTATATTAGCATTGCTTTGCGTTAGTTGTTCTTTATAATCAGAAAGATTTGCCTGGTAAGTTGTTAAATCATTTTGCGCTTCTTTAATTATAATAAGCGCACTGTTTAAGCTACGCAGATTCATTTGAAAACCTTTTTTATCTATTCTTTCTCTAAACCCATCTAATCTTTTTTCGATATCAGGCAATGCCGCTATTATCGGCGCCATTTTTACCGTACGTTGCACAATTGTATTGCTTCGTCTTATTGCAAGAGAATAGTCTGCTACTTTATTTACCAATGCCGGAACGAGTGTATCATTTTCAGTAATGATATGTTCCGTTGATAATTTATTATGAGGTATTACCTGCGCAAAAGAAGATTGCAACGAGAAAATACCGACGACAATAATTGTTAAAAAGTATTGGGAATAATTTCTACGATGAGAAGATGATATCATAACATTGTTTTGTGTGATCATAAATATTGTATCACATTACTGATAGAATAAGAATATAGTAATTGCAAATGTAGCTTTCAATATAGCAAAATAAATATAAATATTGACTCTAAAACACAGCCCCTCTCTTTTCAGAAAGGGGCCAAACATACAACAAATAATCACGTCTTCTTTTAGGGATCAAACACAAACCCCTTTACAACTAATCAGGCTTCTTACTATCTAAAAAAGTATTAATAGTACTTATTTCAGCCTGGTTATTTTCATCAGATTTTACAGTGTAGTTGCTATAAAAACTTTCTATGTTAGCAATTTGATTGTGTGATGCTTCCACGTTACGACGCAGATAAGCCGGAACTGTCTCAAATTCATTATTCGGATCTGCCGCATTGATATTGAATGAAAGATTACGCAGCTTAGTGATACGATCTAACGTACGGCGACTGGAATCTTCCTGTCCATTATTTTCCGCTACAGGTTCTTCTTCCTGAACATTTGATAATGCAATTGTTTTAGGTTGTTCTGCCGGTTGTTCTTTTTCAGTTTCTTTTACTACAGGTTCGTCTCTTTCTACCAATGTCATTTCGATCAATGGTTCTTCTTGCTGTATATGCAACACAATTGGTTGCGATACTTCAGCAGCCGATTCTTCAGCGGGTTTGTTTACTACAGCCTTTTGTTCTTCCGCTACATAAATTTGCGATGGCTTAGTTAAAAAACCTGTCGTTGGTATAGATTGAGGTGCTGTATTTTGCTTAGCAACTTCAACTGCTTTTGGTTTTTCTTCCGGTGTAGGAAGTGTTGGTATATCAAATTCAAAAGTAGGCACATGGTCAGCTGCAGAAGAAATTTCAAAAAATATTGGAATGTTATCTTCTTCTTTTTTATCTGCCGGAGGAACAGGTAATATTTCCTGTTTTGTTTCAATCGTATGCTCTACCAATGTCGGCATAAAAAAATCTTCTTTTTTTGCTTCGATCGGAGCTTGTGCTGGTGCTATATTTTCAGCTTTTATTTCAGCTGCCTTTTCTTCTGGTTGATCTTCAGGTAATAAACTTAACTGTTGTAATGGCTGCGCTCTTTTATCTTCTTTTGCAGGCATCTCTAAAGTAATAACGATCTTTTCTTCCTTCACTACTTTCTTAGCATCTTCATTTTTTGCAAACGGATCTTTATGTTCAAACCCCGTTGCAATTAATGTAATACCAATTTCTGTATTCAATGTATTATCATAACCTAAACCTAATATCACATCTGTATTTTCACCAGCTTGCGCCAATAAATAATTTTGTATCACTTCCACTTCATCCATCGTAAACTCATGTTCACCTTCCGCTGAGTTGATATTAATTAATATCCATCTTGCACCGCGGATATCACTGTCATTTAATAAAGGAGAGTTTAATGCATTCTCAATTGCCTGCTGAGCGCGATTTTCACCTTCTGCAGTTGCACTACCTAAAATTGCTACGCCACCATTACTCATTACTGTGCATACATCTGCAAAATCGACATTGATCTGTCCTGTACTATTAATTACATCAGTAATACATTTTGCCGCAGTCGCCAATACATTATCTGCTTTGGTAAATGCTTCTTTCATTTTTAAATTGCCAAACTGATGACGCAATTTATCATTGCTGATCACCAGCAAAGTATCCACATGGTTTTTCAACAACATGATACCTTCTTCTGCCTGCGCAATTCTTTTCTTTCCTTCATACGCAAAAGGTGTGGTAACAATACCAACAGTCAGGATGCCAAGATCTTTACAAATCTTCGCTAAGATCGGCGCACCACCTGTTCCCGTGCCGCCACCCATGCCGGCAGTTATGAATGCCATTTTGGTATTCACTTCCAGTATGCGTTTTATTTCTTCCAGGCTTTCTTCTGTAGCCTGGCGACCGATCGCAGGATTTGCGCCGGCACCCAATCCTTGAGTTAAGTGTGGACCGAGTTGTATTTTGTTAGGCACTTTGCTTTGTGCGATAGCCTGGGCATCGGTATTACAAATGATAAAGTTTACGCCTTCGATATTTTGCGAAAACATGTGGTTAACAGCATTGCTTCCGCCGCCGCCAACACCAATAACTTTGATGATGGACGATTGCTCTTTAGGCAAATCAAAATGTATCATATATTTAGTATTTGTGGGTTAGTACTTTTTACATGCTGAATTTGAATACGATTATTCTTTGCTCGGCATTTTGAATTTAATTTATAAATGTGCGTCCTCTTCTTCTTTAAACAGATCTATCAATCCAATTTTAAATGAATCCATAAATCCTTTTAAAGTTTTACGCTGTCTTGCTTTATCGTATTCATTTGGTTCACGTTCTGTTACTTCTTCAACAGCAGGATCTTGTTGTTGTAATGATTGCGGCACAGCAATTTTTTTGAATGTTTCTTCAAACTGCTTATTGTTATTTTCGTAATCATTATATCCTTTCAATATCAAACCGATACAAGTGCTATACATTGGTTTAGCCAATTCATCAATATGTCCGCCTGCTAAATGTTCGTTAGGAAAACCAATTCTTGCATTCAACCCTGTAACATATTCTGTTAACTGAATAAGATGCTTTAGCTGAGAACCACCGCCAGTCAAGATAATACCACCATTCAACATTCTTGTATCCAAGCCCACCTGTTTTAAGTGATAAGAAACAAAATCCATGATCTCACTCATTCTTGCCTGGATGATGTTCGCCAAATTCTTTACAGAAATTTCTTTCGGTGCCATTCCGCGCAAACCGGGAATTGTAATGAATGTGTTCGATTTTGCTTCATCGCTTAATGCACTACCAAACTGCACTTTCATTTGTTCGGCTTGCGTTTTTAAAACACCCAAACCAGTTTTAATATCATTGGTAATATTTTCCCCACCAAAAGGAATAACTGCTGTGTGTTTTAAAATACCTTCATAAAAAACTGCCATATCAGTTGTTCCTCCACCTATATCTACAATTGCCACGCCAGCTTCCAGATCCTGATCACACATTACTGCTGCGGCAGAAGCAAGCGGTTGTAATACCAGATCTTTCGTTTGTAATCCTGCTTTATCTACGCTGCGCGTGATGTTACGGATCGCGTTTTTATCGCCGGTGATGATATGAAAGTTAGCGCCAACTTTTACGCCACTATATCCGATCGGATTAGGAATATTTTGAAAATTATCTACCGTAAATTCTTGCGGGATAACATCGATGATCTGATCTCCTGCAGGAATATACGTTCTGTATTGATCTGCCACCAAGCGATCTATTTCTTCTTGCTTAATTTCTTCATCTGTATTTTGTCTTACAATATCACCGCGTGTTTGTAAGCTTTTAATATGATGACCCGCAATCCCAACGTACACTTCATTCAATACTAAGTTTGGATTTGAGGCGTAACAATTTTCCAAAGCCGTTTGAATTGCTTTAATTGTTTGATCGATGTTCAACACCATTCCGTGTTGTACACCATTGCTGTTGGCACGGCCAAAGCCTAATATTTCCAGCTTGCCGTACTCATTTTTACGTCCGGCGATGGCAGCAATTTTTGTTGTGCCGATATCCAGACCTACAATGATTGGTTGTTCGTGAGTCATAGTTGTATGTTTTGTGTGTTTGTGTTGTGATTAATTGTTATTTGTTTTATTGTTGAATTGTTTTTTAATAATCATTTTGTCCTTTTTCTTTTGGTGATACCAAAACAGGTTTTGGTATCACTGCCGGCTTTTGTTTTGTATCACTTTTCGCTTCTGGCTTTTTTGCCTTCGGTGATGCTTCGATTTGTTTTGGTTTTACTTCTGCAGGTTTAGCCGCATGAAATTTTTCTTCTTTTGGTTTTGAAGCAACCCGCTTCTCCACTTTCGGAACTAGTTTTATTTCCTTTGGTTTCTCAACAGGTTTTGCAACTGGAGTTATTACCTGAGGAGCTGCCCGTTGAATCGCTGCCGTATCACTATTATCACCTTCGTCATCTCTTTCCGCCGATCTCTGAATCACGCTACTATCCTGAATATCATTATCGTTTACAGTAGTGATCTGCGCGGAATCTTCTGATAATTTTTTCGCATTTGCCGCCATCACCTGCATCAGCTGCAATGTTCTCAAAGAATCTATCGCCCTGTCTTCCGCACCTTTTCTTTTAGCCACAACCTGATCTTTATATTCGAGATCAACCTTGCTGTAATAATTCCAGCCTGTTTTTGTAATTACTTTCTTATAAAACAGTTTAAGGTTATTCAGCTTTTCATTAATATTTGTTCCATCTCCAAAAACTATTGTCTGGTTACCAATTTTAGGAACCATCTCAAATGTTCTTTGTGGTGTAATACTTATCTGATCAATCATCGCCATACAGAAAGAATCTTGCTGAACAGCCAGACTAATATTTTTAATATCGGTTAACAGATCGCTATCAGCCTTTACCAAAGCTCTGTCTGATGGAAAATCTGTGAAGACAGGTAACCTTGCTGAAAATTTTTCACTCAGTGGCAACACTTCAATACTGCTATCAATATAAAAAGTAGTGCCCACTCTCGTAAAAATTCTTGCGACAGGTTCTCTTTCTAAAACATTTACCTGAAGCTTCTCATTATTATCAAAGAACAATTGTGCGGACTTAACCCAAATATTTGCAGTTAATCCATTTTCTATTTTTTCCAGATCAAAAGAATTAACTCTTTCTCCTGTTGGATTTCCACCTACTATTGTTTCAATGGAATCCATAATATCTTTTTTATCTACAAAAAAATTATTACTTACTCCATGAATGCTGATATAAACACCAACACATTTTTTTTCATTCTTTCTTCTTGCCGCCGCAACCAATAATATAAGTGCACCCGCACCTATGGTGATCCATAGTGTAGTGATCAACCACCTTATTATCTTTCGGTTCTGTAGCGCCATTTCCCAATTGGGTTATTGTTTTTTTATAATTTCTTTTATTGGTTGTACCAACATATCAATATCTCCTGCGCCTGCCGTTATTAATAATTCTGTTTTATTATTCTTTATCCAATCTTTCAATTCTTCTTTGCTTATAATTTTTTTATTCTTGTTTTTCATCTTGCTCAATATCATCTCACTGTTCACACCTTCAATCGGTAACTCTCTTGCAGGATATATCGGTAAAAGAATTACTTCATCTGCCATGTCCAACACTTCTGCAAAGCCATCAACAAAATCTCTCGTCCTTGTGTACAGATGTGGTTGAAACACGATCGTACTTTTTTTGTTTTTAAATAATCCTTTTGCGCCTATTATCAATGCTCTTAACTCCTCAGGATGATGCGCATAATCATCAATAAAAACATGGTCCTTTTCTTTTACTATATATTCAAACCTTCGCTTTACTCCTTTGAAGTTTGCTACAGCTTTTACTATCTTATCTTCATCGACACCTAAATGATACGCTACCGCTATTGCTGCAATTACATTTTCGATATTATGTAACCCACCCATATTCAACACTACATTCTCGATCGCATAATCTTTTATCACAACTTCAAAATGGTAACTGCCGTTATCTATTTTAATATCCCGTGCATATATATCTGCGTTACTATCATCTAAATGATAAGTGTTATGATTATCCGATAATAACTGATCTCCTTTTTGCAAACCATATTTACTCAGCAATAAACCATTCTGTTTTATTTTAGCGCTGAAATCAATAAATGCCTGATCCATTGCCTCTGCTGTTCCATATATATCCAAATGATCAGCATCCATTGCAGTTATGATCGCTATGTCCGGACTCAGTTTCAAAAAACTTCTATCATACTCATCTGCTTCTACTACGCAAACATCTTTTTCATTGCTCCAAAAATTACTATCGTAGTTGCTTGCAATGCCGCCCAAAAATGCATTGCAACCATAACCACTATCACGCAGAATATGCGCAACCATTGTACTGGTAGTTGTTTTGCCATGTGTACCTGCTACGCAGATATTAAAAGAACTATTCGTTATTACACCTAACACATCGCTGCGTTTTATTACGGTGTAATTATTTTGTTGATAGTAATTCAGCTCTTTATGATCTTTTGGTATTGCCGGTGTGTACACTACCAATTGAGCTTCCTTATCTATTTTAGCCAGATCATCTTCGTAATGAATATTTATTCCTTCAGATACTAATTTCTTAGTTAAAACTGTTTCTGTTTTATCATACCCGCTTACTTTAATTCCTCTTGAATTAAAATATCTTACCAATGCACTCATTCCAATTCCACCTATTCCTACAAAGTAGACCCGCGATATTTTATTGATGTCAACCATTATTTATTCTCTGTCAATTTTATTTTAATGTGTCCATTATTTCTTTTGCTATTATTTCATCTGCATTCAACACACCCAGCTTACTTATATTCGTTATTAACTCATGTTGCTTTTGTTCATTGGTAGATAGAGAAATAATAACTTCTACCAGTTTATCAATAGCCTCGCTATCTTTTATCATCACCCCTGCATTTTTATCGACAAGATTCTTTGCATTTACTGTTTGATGATCTTCCGCTGCATATGGAAACGGAACAAACACCACTGGTTTTTTAACTACACATAATTCAGCTATTGCCATGGCGCCGCTTCTACTTATTACAACATCACCTGCCGCGTATGCCTGATCCATTTGTGTTATAAAATCATCTGCCCAAACACCCGTTTTACCCGTCGCAATACTTTTAGCTTTTGTTACATAAGATTTTCCTGTTTGCCATATCAGCTGCAGATCATTTTTAGCGAATTCATCAATATGCTTATCAATTGCTTCATTAATATTTTTCGCGCCTAAACTTCCACCAATCGATAAAACCGTTTTCTTTCTTGGATCCAATCCGAAATACTTGATCCCTTCTTCTCTCGACACATTACTTTTTGAAATACTTTCCCTTACAGGATTTCCGGTGATCATTATTTTCTGTGCAGGAAAGAATTTTTCCATCCCATCGCTTGCTACAAATATTTTTGTTGCTTTTTTTCCTAACAGGATATTGCTTCTTCCAGCAAACGAATTACTCTCATGAATAAAAGATTGTATTCCCTGTGATTGTGCAAAACGTAATACAGGAAAACTTGAATACCCTCCTACGCCTATTACACCCGTCGGTTTAAAAGATTTGAATATTCTTCTTACCTGAAAAAAGCTTTTCACTAATTTATAAGGCAACCCAATATTTTTTATCAAAGAACTTCTGTTAAAACCCGCGATATCCAATCCCTCAATTTTATATCCCACTTGCGGAACCTTTTCCATTTCCATTTTTCCTTTCGCTCCTACAAATAAAATCTCTATCTGTGGATCTAACTTTTTCAGTGCATTGGCTATAGCTATGGCCGGGAAAATATGTCCGCCTGTTCCACCTCCTGCTATTATAATTTTATTCGCCATGTTCATGTATTAATCTGCCAACACTTTTTCGCCTTCTGATTGTTCTACGTTTCTTGCCACACTTAAAATAATACCGATCGATAAACAGGTGAATAGAAAACTGCTTCCGCCCATACTAACTAGCGGTAACGTAACCCCTGTATTCGGAAAAATATTTACGTTTACTCCCATATTGGCAAAGGCTTGTATCACCAATGTGAAACTAAGTGCCAGCGCCAGAAACGCACCAAATGCAAAAGGACATTTCCTATACAACCTTATACATCTATATAAGAACAATAAATAAATAAAAACAATAAATGCGCCACCTATAAATCCGTATTCTTCTAATATAATTGCATAGATAAAATCGCTGTAAGAGTGTGGCAAAAAATTTCTTGCGGTACTATTACCCGGACCTTTACCAACCCAACCACCACCCGCAATAGCAATTTTCGCCTGGTTTATCTGATATAATTTTTCATTCTCATCTTCTTTATTACTGTACACAAATGTTTGTATACGACCGATCCATGTTGGTATACGACCATGAGAAATGATACCCGGCAAGTCCTTCATTTTATGTTGATCCTTGTCGTAATATTTTACCGCAATGGTTAGCAATAACAAAACAGGTATCAGCGCTACGCCTATCGATAATAACATGTGTTTACCACTTACACGACCGATGAACATCAACATAAAACTTGTACCAGCTATCAATAATGCCGTTGATAAATTTGCAGGTGCTACCAGTATCACAACAATAGCCACCGGAATAACTATTGGTAAAAATCCTTTTTTGAAATCTTTTATCACCGCTTGCTTTCTGCTTAGCTGTCTGCTTAAATACATGAACAGCGCAAGCTTCGCCAGATCCGATGTTTGAAATGTCATGTTGATGATCGGCAGTTTTATCCACCTGCTACCGGCATTCAATTGCACC
>Ga0207033_1011_pt1 | contig 47518 bp, 40 predicted proteins | sample Alteio_BWMinCont_35_FD_153262 | JGI IMG/M metagenome (GOLD analysis project Ga0207033, IMG submission 153262) | Enriched cells from forest soil in Barre Woods Harvard Forest LTER site, Petersham, Massachusetts, United States -... | ecosystem: Environmental > Terrestrial > Soil > Temperate forest >... | reverse complement strand
ATTCAATGATAAACTCAACCATTGACCCCTTGCTATTGGCGCCTTTGAAGAAGAAGTGAATATCCGGCCATTCGGCGAGGTCGAGGTGGGAGGCCGGGATTCCGTTGTTGGAAGAGGATGACAGGCGGATCATGCCGCCGAATTTTGGATGGAGGCTTTCAAGCGATCCCATAACGGCGCGGAATACGTCATGGGCGAGGTCGATGGAATTGTTGCCGCTGTCGATGATGGAGTTGGAATAGTCTTCGCTTTGGAAGCTATGCTGGAGGCCTTTTGCCTTTATGGCGGCACGGCCTTCGACCTGGACGGCGATAAGGTGGGTATTGTAGTAGACATCGTGTAAGACATCGACGTGGACAAAGTGGCCGGTGTAGAGGTCGCTCTCCTTCTCGCCGCCGCCGAGCACAAAAATGCCTCTGTTTAGAGGGTCCCGCCGGATGGCGCTTCGGTTGTGGGTAGCCCTATGCTCCCAGGAGCGCAGGGTATAAAACGCGAATTTGTTCATGGTGAGGCTGTGGCCTGCCAGCTCGTTGAAGTAGGGGTCGATATCTACGCTCGGAATCTTTTTGGATTTGACGAGGTGGAGGAATTTCTGCAAGGCATTTTTGTACGACCCATGGGGGAAGGGCCAGGGCCAGGTGGGCTGCGGGAATTCGTAGGCGTCGTTGAGGGCCAGATAGGCCAGGCCCATGATACCGTCGATGCCGCCATCGAAATTGCCCCTGGTCTGGAAGTCGGTGACGGCGACAGGAGCGTTGGCGAGGGTGATATTGTCGGCGGCGTTGCCGATAGTCACGCTGGTTTTGACGACGGGGCCGAACCAGCCGCTGTTGTCGGCATAGGAAACCCATTGCGCTAACCGCGTCGGCCGGGCGTCTTTGTCGGCGTCGGGGTTGTAGAGCCTGGGGTCTATGGCGAGGCTGCTGCTGCCGGTATCGAGAAGGACGTTGGCGGGGACCCGATGGCGGCCGATGAGGATCTGTGCTGAGTAGTCGCTGCCGTCGCAGGTATTGGTGATGGGGATGCGGAGGGTTTTATGGGCGGCGGCGAGGCTGGCGACGAGTTGGTCTTTGGCGCTGAGGTTGGGCGCGGATTCGGGGGTGGATTCGGCGGCGGCGCGTTTTGATTTTGGGGGCATGAGGAGAGTTTAATAGTGTGGCTAAATTTACGATGAGTTTGATGATTGGCGAGGGGTTATGCGCTTTTAAAAAAAGTGTTTATCTTGAAGATCGGCCATAAGCCAATCATCCATGAAACCCCGAACCCTTACCTTCCTGCTCTGTTGTGCGTCGTTGTCACTGGCGGCGCAGTTGGAGACGTCTTATAACCCCAAAGCCGACTATCATACCTGGAGTGTCAAGGGGAAGGTGCTGCCTTACCCTATTCTTGGCAATGGCGCTGGGATCAGCGTGCTGCTGGGGGTGGAATATGGGTTTGCAATGAATCAATCCATCGGCGTCGACGTTTTTAGCGATTGGTCGGAGAATTCGAACGACAACGTGGCGGATACGGCCGGGGTGCAGCATGCGTTTGGCGATTATTATGCCGGCTTTGAAAAAGCATTGTTTTTGAATTACCGCTACTATTTTAACTTCAGACGGCTGCGGGAAAAGAAAGGGGTAGCGCCCTATCTGCTCGTCTTTTTCCGGGACGGGAAAATTTACCAGCATTTTGATCCCCTATATCCCGTGCAAAGCTGGATCTCTAATCGCGAGCGTCAGTATTCGGCCGGGTTGATGGTTGGGGCAACGATGCAATCGAACCTCGGACCGGATCGGCTGGACCTGGATATCAATTTGGGTATTTTTGACAAGCTGAAAGAGATTTCGCAGGTATATTTAGAGAACGGCGTGCAGACGACAGTGAATAGCCGGCCGGTCGGGCCGGGATTCCGGTTGTCGGTGAATCTGGTGTATTGGTGGGCTATAAAGTCGGGGCGGGGGTAGTGTTGGCGAAGGCTGTCACACAATCACTTTCACGCCACGCAAACCCGAGAGGTTGGTGCTCGTTGTAGTTGGTGTACTTGAATTTTCGGATTTTCTTTTATTTTCCTGCTTCGACACGTAACAAAATTCAACAGTTTAAAATTACTAAATTGTTTAATACTTCACTGCCTGATTTTTCGGGAAGGCTTCAATGAGCTGCAAAAATTGATGTGAAAAAGTTTCACTCGCTATAATCCCCGGAATAAATAATTCTATCCATTAGCGTTAAAATTTGTGATACTTCAAAAAACCTATCGTATGACAGAGTCACTTAAAGCAATAGTAATAGCAGAAAAAGCGATTATCAGTAAAATTTACCTGATAAGAGGCAAGAAGATCATGTTAGACCGCGATCTGGCGGAACTGTATGGCGTAGAAACCAAAGTGCTAAATCAAGCTGTCAGGCGTAATGGAAAGCGCTTCCCGGAAGATTTTATGTTCCAATTGACTATGAGGGAGTTGGAGGATTGGAAGTCACAAATTGTGACTTCCAATAAAGAAAAGATGGGGCTTCGAAAACTACCATTTGCTTTTACAGAGCAGGGTGTAGCCCAGTTATCCAGCGTATTAAACAGCGAAACGGCTATAGAGGTAAATATCCAGATCATCCGGATTTTTACCCGGATGCGGGAGCTGCTGTTAACGCATAAGGATATTTTAATTAAGTTAGAGCAGATGGAAAAGAAAATGATGAAACAAGGCGGCAAGCTTCAAAAGCATGACCAGGATATTCGGCTCATCTTTGAATACCTGAAGAAATTACTTGACCCGCCTCAAGAGCCAAGGCCGCGCGTTGGCTTCCGACGAAAGAACGAGCAAGACTAGTCCCAGCGAGCTCCCCACTGCTTCGTAGTGGCGCTTACTGCTGCATCACCTGCGGGGATGGGCGGCGCCCCGCGTCTGGTGTGACCCTTGGCAGGTGCACCTCGCAGTCTTCACCTCTTAACAGCAGATTGTAGCTGGGGTGGTATTCTTTATCAGGACAATCAATCGTCAGACTTTTATTCAAGATCAGTTGTAAGGCCGGCCGCGCCGTGTCCTTCCCGGCCATCGTGATGTCGCCGAAAGTGGCGATTACCGTGTCTTTTTTGCCGTCGAGATCGATCAGCTGGGAATATTGATTGTTGTCGTAATTCTTTAGGGTGACCAGCAGATAATGGCCTTTTAGCATTTGGCGCAGACAGCCGCCGATGGGGATGGTGACGGTGACGGGCCGGTCGGGGTAATCGCGATCAACGAGACCGAGGGCCCGGTTGAGCGCGGTGGGCTGGATATTGTCTTTGAACAGGAAAAGCAGGAATAAGATAAAGAAGAAGCTAAAAGCTGCCTTTCGAAAGAAGGCCCTGATCCGGGGATTGTGGATGACGCGGAGGGCCAGCAATTCATGGATAAATTTATTGGCGCCGATGGTTTGGGCGGGATCGTCGACGGACCGGATGGGGGTCTCCCACCGGCCGTCGGGGTTTGTCAGGTAGAGGACGGTGGCCAGGTCAGGAGCGTGGCGGCGGTCCCAGACGGACATGAACTTCCGCGCGTCGGGTTCAAGGGCCTCGTTGCGGCGGGGCTCGTGGGCAAAAAGAATAAAGCTTTGGGTATAGACCTGCAGCATCTTCTCTTCAAAGGGTGCCGTACCGGCGACGATGAGCTCGTCGGATTCTTTTAACAGCTCGAGGATGGCTTTTCTGGTGGCCAGCTCTTCTTTTAGCCCAAGATTTTTTAACAGTTCGAGGCGGATGCCGGCGGGGATCGCGGCGCCGGTCAGCCAGCTGATGCGGGTGAGTTTTAGCAGGCTGATATAGTTGAGCTTGTTGAGTGCCCCGCGCTCCTTTAGCACAGCCGCGCCCACGGCCAGCAGCACTTCCCAGCGGAGGGTCGGGTAGACGGCGGCGGCGCAGAGCCATTGGAAGAGGTCTTCGTCGTTGAGGTAGTCGCGGAGGAGGTCGGCGTCGGGTGTGGTGGCTGCGTGAGGGTCGGTTGAGCCGGGCGGGCTGAAGTCGAATTCGGCTAGTAATGGTTCGGGGATATCATTAGCGGAGAAATCGATGAGTTGCGCATCGCCGTGGCGTTGCCGCAGTGCGTAGGCGTTGAGGGGGGTGGCTGAACCTTCGGCGTAGAAAGCGTTGAGCGTGGAGGCCGGGGAGACGCCGGGGGAGGCACTCCTGGTATCGTAAAAATAATAATCGATCGGTACGGAATAGCGGGCCAGGGTGCGGGCGAGGTAGCGGGCCAGGTTGTTTTGCAGCGGTTGCCGCCGGTCGATCAGGAGCAGGTATTCGGGGCGGCGTTCGAGATTTTCATAAACGGGTGTCAGCAGGCCATAGGCGCGGATCGACTCGCGGATCGTCTTATTTATCTCCAGTTGGTAGACTTCTGTCGGGATGGGCTGGACGAGATCCCGGGCGACGCGCGCGAGGACGGGCAGCGGTTGGATAAGGTGGTCCTTTGGTCCGAAGGGGATATCGAGAGGGCTGTCGTCGCCATCGATATTGTCAATGTCAACATGGGGGAGGGAGTGCGAACGTTTTAACGGGAAGAAAGTCAGCGACAGTCCAAAGCAGGTGAGGCCCAGCACCAGCAGCCACGCAAAAGCGGTCGAATGGACGCTGTTTTCTTTTTCGACGGGCGGCCCCTGGGCAAGCAGCCGCGATCTTTCTTCGGGGGCTGGCAGGGCGGGCCGGATCTTCTTCACTATGAATACGCGATGGTGGTGGGTGGGGATGGGGGCCGGGGTATCGCTGGCGATCTTTACCGAGTCGGGGTTGACGGGGGGGACGTAGATACTGAACTCGTGCCGGGGATGGATCAGAAATATCGCGATCCGCAGCCCGCTGACCAGCAGGGAAAGCAGGAAAAGCCAGAAATAAAACTGTTTTGAAGCCTTCCGCAGAAAATAATTGGCCGTATGCTGGGTTACATAGGGGTTGGTCATGTCTTGCTGCGACCTGGTCTTTGGTGGGTCGGGTGGAGTGAAGCGGTCATACAGGGCATAGAATTTCGCTTGTTCTTCCCTGTTGCGGCAGAGGATGGGGGCGAGGAGGTATTTGAGTTCTTCGCGGGTGCCGGTGAACTGCTTGAACAGGGCGGTGAATTCGATATAGTCGCCTGGCGTCAGGGCGAAGCCCTGGCGCTTTAGCTGGTCGAGCAGCTGATCGAAGGCGATATCGGGGGTCGCAGGCATGGTTATCTGGCCAGCAGGCGGACCAGGTCGTCTTTGCTTTTTATCAGCATGGAAAGATATTTGGTCAGGTCATCTTCGGGGATGAGCTCGCTGCCGAGGAAAAACTCGCGGTGGAGGAGATTGTCTTTTTGCAGGACGCGGATCCAGTCGATGCATTCGGAGGTGGAGGGCCGTTTGCTGATGTTTGGGAATTGCTGGAAGCGGAAGAAGTCGTCCACGCGTCGTTCGATGTCGTGGTAGTCGTCCTTTGAGATGTCCAGCCGCCGGACGATGATCTCGAACAGTCTTTCTTTTGTCGGGAATTCGATATGGTAGTAGATGCAGCGGCGGAGGAAGGCGTCGGGCAGGTTTTTTTCGAAGTTGCTGGTGAGGATGACGATGATGTTTTGGCGTTGGCGTTCGTCGGTGAGGCGGACGCGCTGGTTGAGCTCGCCAATCTCGAATTCGTAGTTTTCGATTTCGTTGAGGAGGTCGTTTGGGAAGTCGCGCGAGGCTTTGTCGATCTCGTCGATGAGGACGACGCTGCCGCGGGGGTGGTCTGTTATATCGCTTTTCGCCAGGATGGAGGGGCTGAGGCCGCAATCTTTTCTGCCGATGGCGCCGGTGATGGCGAGGCCGAGGGCGCGGAGCTGGATAAAGTGTTCGGCGGTGCGCTCGGTGGGTTGGGCGGTGGGTTGGCCGTTGGCGCCCGGGTTGGTTCTGGTTTCGCGGAAATGGGCGATGGCGTCGTAATGATAGAATAGATCCTTTGCGGTGCTGGATGTCTTTGTGTTATAGACATAGGGCTGGGCCTGGAAGCCATCCGACTGGGCCAGCTGGTCGGCCGCCCAAAAGGCAAACTGGGTCTTGCCGGTGCCGGGCTCGCCGGTGAGCAGCAGCGGTCTTTTTAGCATGTAGGCGACTTCGAGGGCGTTTAGGAGGCCCGGGGAGGGGAGGTAGTTGGAGGGCCGGTTGTCGATGGTCAGGTTTTGGAGCTTGATCATAGGTTGGGGTTGGTATTAATGGGTATATAGGTTTTGTTTGGGTAACAATATATATAAAAATGGGGAGTTTTTTGGGAAATTGGCAGCTTTGAGCGGTATTCCGGGATGGTATGGCTTTTGAGTGATTAACCGTATTACAAACACCCATTATGCGAGAAACAAGGAGTACTTACCGAAAAGAGTACTCACAAGAGAACCCCTTTAAGGAATTTCTTTATACCGATGACTCCCGGCTCCTGGATGAAGAGCGTTATCAGCACGATCATTATATTCGAGCGGCAAACCAATTGCTGGCTGCGGCTGCAAAGCAAGCCTGGATCGCGATGAAGGGGGTGGTAAAGGTGGTGATCTGGGTGCCAAGGTGGTTTGTAAAGATTAATTCGACGAGGCCCAATTTGAAGTCGTAGACAAGGCTCCTGGCCCGGGGATACGCAGAGCCCGAAATAAAGCCGGATAGAATTATCATTGAGAGATCACCAGGACCGGGCCCCTTTATGGGTGTACCTGGTATTTGTGCCTTTTTTGCTTTTCGTGTCTTTCTCCTACTTGCTGGTTAACTTTATAAAAAGTACAACTATACGATTGGAATCGATGCGTCGGGCATGACGATCCGGGGGATTTTCAATGCCTGGGGCGCGATCCTTGAGACAGCGATTATGCGTCAGCCAAAAGCGAGAGGCGTAGACCGTTTCCTGGTGATCTTTAAACGCGACGGGTCGGTCGAGAAATTAGACCTTTTTCTTTTTGGGATTTCGGACCGCAAACTGGCGGCGGTTGTCGAATATTACAAGGCTCAGGCGCGGAGATAAACGTTCCGGCGGAAGTTTGCTAATTTAGATCATGCGTATCAGATACACATTCGTTATAATCACCCTCATTTTTGGAATTTCTCTATGCTCGGCACAGGACCAGCGTGGAGCCACTATACCCTGGACGACCTATGAGGCGGAGCGAATGCATACGACCGGAATTATCTTAGGGCCAAGCTACGGGCCGTACCAGGTGGAGACAGAATCATCGGGGCAGCGGTGCGTAAAATTGCGTGCTAACGGGCAGTTCGTGGAGTTTACGGCCACTGTGCGTGCCGACGCCATGGTGATCCGGTATAGCCTCCCCGACAACGGCAGGAAATCGGCGCTCGGCATCTATATAAACGGGAAGCTTGTTCGCCAGGTGGAGATTTCGCCGTATTATGCGTGGCTCTACGGGAAGTATCCTTTTACCAATGATCCGGCGGCAGGGAGCCCGAGGCATTTCTTTGATGAGATCAGGATGGGGGGGGTACCGGTTGATAAGGGGGATGTTTTGCGGATTCAATACAACGATCCTGCAGCTGCTGATTCCGACTATTGCATGATCGACCTCGTTGACCTCGAAGATCCGGCGCCCCCGCGGGTGGCGCCGCCTAATTCGCTCTCCATAGCCGATAAAAGCTTTTTGGGCGATGATTTTACCGATGACTATACGGAGGCGTTTAGAAATTGCATAGCCAAAGCAGTAGAAACGGGGAAGACCGTCTGGATCCCGGCCGGGACGTTCAAAATTACCGGTACTATTCTTTTGCCGGCCGATATGACGGTGCAGGGGGCGGGCATGTGGTACACGCAGCTGGTTGGCGATGACTCGTTATATACCGATGTCAACAGACGGGTTAGGTTAAGGGGAAGCGGTAGTAATATCCATCTGGCGGACTTTGCCATCCTCGGCAAACTGAATTACAGAATGGACAAAGAAAGCAACGATGGTATTGTCGGGTCGTTCGGAACCAACTCAACGATCTCCCGCCTTTGGATAGAACATACCAAAGTGGGGATGTGGATAGAGAACTCCCTGAACCTGAAAATTACCGGATGCCGGATGCGAAATACGATAGCTGACGGCATCAATTTTTGTACGGGCATGGCCCACTCGACCATCGAAAACTGCACCGCGCGGGGCACCGGAGATGATTGTTTTGCGGTCTGGCCAACCGTATCTTCCGCCGTGAAACAGCAGTTCCCGCCGGGACACAATCTCATCCTCCATTGTACGGGTCAACTGCCCTGGCTGGCAAACGGCGCGGCCATTTACGGCGGGGAGGGCAATGAAATAAAAGATTGCTTATTTGTTGACATTTCGCAGGGTTCGGCGATTCTCCTCAGCACGACCTTTCCCACTGAAAGTAAGGATAAGAGCATCAATAATAATTTTAGCGGCACCACCGTCATCGAAGACTGCGAGATAAAAACCAGCGGAGGCTTTGATCACGAGTGGGCCTGGCGCGCCGCGGTGGAATTGTGCCTGGACAAACGCAGCATTGCCGGGATTGAAATGCATAACTTAACTATAGAGAACAGCTTGTCCAACGGGTTAAGCGTTATTGCTAAAAAAGACGGGAGCGGGAAAAGCCCGGTATTGGCTGGGGCCGTCCTGCAAAATGTAAAGCTTTCCCGCTATGGGATCGGTACGAAAGCTTCGCATGGCTTGTTTATTTCCGGTGATGCGCAGGGCAGTCTGGTTATACAGCATTCGAATATTCCGGATGTTAAGAACGAATCTGAGAGCTTCCATATTGGTCAGTAGTAATTTCATCGACTTTTCTTAATGGCAAGTCCGAGGAAAATGCTTGTGAGTAAACTCAATATTATCGGTAAAGGAAAGAAGTACACAAAATAAACTACGCTGAATATCAAGTATATCAATGCTATTGCAGAAACAATCGTTACTGCTAATTTCTTTTGGGGAAACCCAATTTGTGTGGACGAGACCCAAAGTATAAAAATAACCAGGGCGTGAAGCCCAAAGATCAACCAGTTGTTACCCTTGTAATAGTCGGCCAAACTTTTAGTCGAACCCATAAAAGGCGTGCTTATTGCCTTCATCATTTGAACAACTGTCTTCTTTTGGGCATCCACGGGATTATCCCACATCAGCATCCCTATCGATTGACCAGCTAAAAGCAGCAGCACGGCAAAGGCCGCCATTCGGATAAATATTTTGGAGTTCATATGATGACTTTTAAAAAAACAAAGGTAATATTACATGGAATAATTTCATAACCTGACCTTGGATTCAGATGAATTATTGGAAACACAGCCTTTTGTCCAGAAAGAAATTTAATGGTGTAGCGGAGGATTATCTCTTGATACATAAATTCCTCGACTCCAGTAAATTGTTCTATTACGACATCCGCCATAGAATTTTACTGCACCATACTTACGGCATCGATCTATGCGTCGGGAAGTTTGGGGAAATGATCAGTAACGCAGATAATCAAAAAGTACTCGTGCGCGACATAGCTGCAGAGCACTGCAAGGAAGATTTGATGGGGGTCGTCCCTACCTTAAATAACTGGTTTAAATCGGCGGACGAATCCTTGCTGGATTTTATCAAGCCGGTTCACCCTGCTGACAGCAAGCTCAGGGAGTTCATTTTAAGGCCGCTGATCATGTCTGGTTTGAAGTCAACCCTGATCATTACCCATAGTAATTTTGGAATTTATCTCGTGAAGGAGTTCCTGGGAATTGACTATGCCATGGAACTTGTAAATCATCTGCAGCCATCTAATATCAACGAATTGTTATCGTATATTAGATTACAAGACAGATGGCAATACACTCCCGATCTGGAACAACTAAAAGGTATAGAAAATGAACTTTCTTAAAAGGCTTCTGGCATGGTTATTCGGCAAAAGCAAACCCGAAAAGCGGCCTTCCGGGCAGTACCGGGAGGTACGTGTAAAGATAACTCCACGACAAATAAATGAGATAATGGCCAGACGGGAAAAGGAACAGAATGAAAGAATTGCGGCCGCGGAAGTAAGGCTTAAAGAGTGGCTTGGTTTTATGCTGCGGGAAAAAGGGGATCTGGAGTTTACATGGGATAGTGGTAATGACGAGGCATTTGTTACATTCAAAGCCAAAACGGAAGCAGAGGAGGATAATTTTTGTGATTTGGAAGAATATATTATTGACAAATTGGATATACCCGACGCCGGTGAATTTCAAATGAACGGTCGCGGCACGATATATATCGGCGGCGATTCTGTAAGGGCGAAGTATAGTTCGACGATGAAAGCGATAGTTGACTATGACGAGGCAACTGAGAAGGAAATTTACAGCGAAGAGGAACGGGACAGCGGCGATAAAATTCTGTTTTCTGTGTGACCACATTTTAGTCTTCTCCCTCATCCGCGTCCGCCGCGGCCGACGGATCAACAAGCAATATGAATTGTTTGCGCCAGCGGGTCGGTGGGGATAAAGGCTTATTTGCCCTGCTGTGCAAAAAAAGCGGAAAAGAAAAAGATATCCGTCAGTAAAATAGCGGCATCGGCCCGCTTAGCAGAAATCGATGCAAACCTTACGGCCCCAAGCCGACTGTTTGAATTAAGCACTGCACCAACAAATAGACTTTATTGCTATTCAATAGCTGAATAACATCGGCTTACATAGCTGATCCAATCGGTCTTTTTGTAAGCCGGCAATTGGAAATACCGTTTCGAGGTCTGATCATAGAAAAAGCCACCATACACGCTGACTTGAATTTTCCTGGTCTGGCCGCTTATAACGCAAGTGATCAGAAATCCGCCCATCCAGGAAGGTTGAATCCCCGATGGCAGGGTATCTAAAGGATATAGAAAATCCCGCATCGAATCAGTTGACAATTGGCGGCTTTTTATATGGGGCAGCGTATCAATCGGTGCAGAAAAGATCACCGGCCCCTGAATTTTATATAGTCGCCAATTAGCCCCCTCCTTCCAAACGATTTGGCCATAACCACCATAAAAGCATGCAAATGCCAAACTGGCTAAGACCCATTTCATGGTTTCATTATTTTGTTTTTCGAATGCCGGGTATTTCAAGAACAAAGGCATCCACAAGGATGAAAATGGCCAAGGCAGTGGTAAGCCCATACAGCAAAGCCCAAAGTCTATCCCTTTTAAGATCCCCGACCCCGAAATATAATCCGCAAATCCCCAGGTAAAAGCACGCCGTACCTAGAAATACATAAAGAAAGCCCCCTCTTTTTATAAACCGCAAAAGCCGTAAAATCGCGACGATGGCTGCAGCCGGCACACAAACTACCCAGCTAACGATAAAAAAGCCGAACAGTCCCGGAACATATGGCCCATGGCGACTGACTCTGATCGCGCAAATGGTTAGCGCGAAAAGTATCGCAATACTCCAAATCAGATTCGACCATTTCACGTCAAATTTCGTATTAGGTATTAATTGCATTGACCAGCATTCGCATGACTAATTGGAGGCGCAGTGTTCAGCGACATATTCGGAATATTGCCTGTTCGCATGTCCTCGCCGAGGTCTCCCGGATCATTCCCCGTCCCGCCCTGCCAGGTGCCGAAGGTGCGTGGCAAGCCAATTCCTGCCTGTGCCATCGCATTGATCACAAAAGTCGTACAATTATTGGAATTCAAATTATATAAAAAACTGCTGGTATTCGCTGCAGCAATGAAATTCAGAATGCTGAAGAATTGTGCATTGTTAAGCGTGAAACTACCACTGATGTTATAAGAATGGGTATCGTCATCGTTCATTTGCCCGGGGGAAGAAGGACTTGCCGGCCATATGAAGGTTGATGGATAAAAGCCAATATTTCTTGTTACGGTTATATTGCCGTTCGATTCAGTTAGAATTAGAAATGTGTGGCCTACATTGACGGGATTTCCCGCCTGGCTCGATCCATTTGGGCCTCCTGGCGTCAGCGCCCAGGGCGTCCTGCTTCCCGGCACCGGTTCATCCACACAGACAGTGGCGGTGTAGATATGGTCGGAGCCCCCGATATTGGTAAAGCATTGGAAATAATTAGGAATCGACTGAATCACCGAATGCCCCGCTGGAAGGATAACGGTGGCGGCTGCTCCGCCCCCTCCGCCACTCAAACCAGAAGTGCCAATACTCCCACCGCCCTCCGCATCGTCGGCTTCAAAATAGGATACACTGCAACCGGCGCTCTCCGTCCAGGAATATCCGTCATCCGGATCGTCGGGTGAATAATTATATCCGGATACAGAATAGCAGGTCTCAAGAACTTCCAACCCGGTCACTTCTTTTGTCATTTCAGCGTATTTTTTTATCGTGCCGTCGGCGCCATATAAGAGCTTACTTACCGGATGACCCTGCCAATCCTCGATAAATTTGATCCCGGTAAACCTTCCGAGTGGATTTTTAAAGAAGTTGCTGTCTGGAAAGGAGGTTATCACAAGCGCTTTTTCGGCCGAATCAGTGGTTTTGTACACCAGCAATTGAGTTAAATAATTTAAGTGGAAATAGAAATCTCCGGAAAAATTGGCTTTTACCATCATCGGTTCCGAATAAACAATTGGCGCCAATACTCCCCGCCCATTTTTCATCGGTATAACCTGTGCCAGATCCCATTGAACACTTCTTGCCTGCGCGGCTCTATAATTTACAGGTTGCCCCCTGTTAGCTATGGAGTCCGAAAAAAAGGTATGGGCCTGGCTGATTAAATTTCCTGACGCGGATATGCTGCTTACTTTTTTTTCACAGGCCAATAAGCAGAAGGGTAATAGAAGGAGGATCGTCTTTCTCATTGAATAAGGTTTTTTGATTAATTGTTAATAAGGTTTAATAGCTGTGCGTTCCAGTTATAAATTTATGGGCAAAACCGCCTTAAAAAAAATGGAGAAAACTCTTACCGCTATATAAAGAAAATTATTGACCTGACATTCAAAGGGGAACGTGATTAATTTGCCGGCCGGTTGTCCATGGGCAGGTGTTGGGTTTTTTTTGGGGAAAACCGGTGGTACGGAGTAGATGAGGGTATTTCCAAAAGAAATGCCCTCTTTGCCAAGTTGTCCCCGAATGGAGTCCGCAGGGATCGCGGACCGAGCAGGGCAGATTACTTTTGTATGTCGGCAGAGGCGAATTCATAATACCGTTAAAACACGGGTGAATAATTACCACAAAGCGCTTACTTTGCGCCTAGCCTTCAAAAATACCACGTTGTAAAATGTTTTTATGTATTAAACTAATTTTTTTAGCTTTGTGGTAATCCGGATTAAGGGGGGCCATAACTATATAAGATTCATGGATTTAAAACCAGCTTTATTTATTAATGGCGGACGTTCATACTAAAAAGATCCGCAGCTTTAATATGAGTCGGATCAGGTCCAAGGATACCAAACCCGAACTTACAGTGCGGAAGCTATTGCATGCAGAGGGTTTTCGTTTCCGTCTTCATGTAAATGACTTACCCGGAAAGCCGGATATTGTTTTGAAAAAGTATGAAACCGTCGTATTTGTGCACGGTTGTTTCTGGCATGGGCATGAAGGATGCAAATATTTCGTAGTACCAGGTACCCGCACCGACTGGTGGTTGCAGAAGATAAACAGGAACAAAGAACTGGATGGAATAAACGCAAGGAAGTTAAATGATTTGGGCTGGCAAGTTATAAATATTTATGAATGTCAATTGAAAAAAGAGAAAATCGAAAAGACTTTACGCAAGCTTACAGATAAGTTAAAAATCCAATAACTGCATAACGGTGGCCAAATTAAATTACATAGATCTTTTCTCGGGAGCTGGCGGCCTTTCAGAAGGCTTTATCAGGACCGGATTCAATCCGATTGTTCATGTGGAAATGGATGAAGCTGCCTGTTATTCTCTGAAAACAAGGACCGCATATCATTATCTTAAGCAGAAAAAGCGGTTAGATACGTACGTCTCCTATCTGAAAGATGAAATTAAAAGGCCGGATTTATATTCCCAAATCCCCAGTGAATTGCTGGACAGCGTAATTAACCTTCCTATTGGTGCGGATAATAACGATAAAATCCACCGACTTATCAATAATCATCTTGATGATCAGGAGGTCGACCTTATTATAGGTGGTCCACCCTGCCAGGCTTATTCTGTGGTTGGCCGCGCGAGAGATGAGAATGGAATGAAAGGGGATCCCCGAAATTACCTGTATGTCCAATATGCAAAGTATTTAGAAAAATACCTTCCTAAGTTATTTGTGTTTGAAAATGTTACAGGGCTGAAGTCTGCCAAAGGTGGTCTCTATCTTGCTAATATGGAGAAGCTTTTTTTTAAAAAAGGGTATAAGATTCATGTTTTTACCATAGAGGCAAACAATTTCGGAGTATTACAAAACAGGAAGCGTATCATTATTGTAGGCTGGAGGGATGATTTTGTCCCTAATCTTCCCGACCTGGAAGCAATCCGTGTTCAGGATGACTCTAAGGTCAAAAGCTTATTCAGGGATTTGCCAAAAATTGCCGCTGGGGGCGGCAAAGACAAATACCTGACCTACAGAGGTGATACAAACCCTTATCTTGAAAAAACGTCGATTCGTAATGGCATCAATATCTTAACTCAGCACATTGCAAGGCCTCATTCCGAACAGGATAAGAAAATATACCGGATTGCAGTCGACAAATGGAATCAAAAAAAAGAACGGCTGGATTACAATGACCTTCCGGAGCGGCTGAAAACACATAATAACCGCACCTCTTTTTTTGACCGTTTCAAGGTCGTAGCGCAAGATCTTCCCTATTCACAGACGGTCGTAGCGCATATTTCCAAGGATGGTCATTATTATATTCATCCGGACATCGGACAGAATCGTTCCATTACTATACGGGAGGCGGCCAGGCTGCAGTCTTTTCCCGATGATTATTATTTTGAAGGGGTGAAGGAGGGAATAAACCGGACGCCGGCATTCCGGCAGATCGGAAATGCGGTTCCTCCACTGATGGCGCAGAAGATTGCTTCGATGGTTAAGGATTGCATGGCATAACCGGTTTCGTCACTATAGACAAGAATTAAACCTTATTTATGAATATTATTGAGCTCATCCGAAGCAGAGTAGAGGCCATACGCTCCTCGACCGGTCAAACGCCTATTGAAATTGTAAATCAAATTATACAATCCACGGACGAAAAGGGCCAGCTTATTACAACGGGTCCCTTTTTGGGTATTGAGATTAATGAACCACTGCTCAGTCGGGCACTAATAACATATAGGACTGAACTCCAAAGAGTCGTCGCCATGGAAGATGGCATATTTCGACATAGAGGAATTGAGAATGGCTACACACTTTCTGAAAATGAGGACACTTGCTGGGGTACCTATTACAATAGGCTGATCCACCAGGACAGAAACCGCGAAGATCTAAGGAGGATTATTGATGAATGTAATGTCTTAGTCCAGCAATTCCTTCCTCAACCGGCTCAGAACGCAGACAGACGCGGATTGGTTATTGGCCAAGTGCAATCCGGAAAGACTACTATCTTCAATGGTGTGATATCTGCTGCCGCTGATATGGGTTTTAATCTCATCATCGTACTTTCCGGCACGCTTGAAAGCCTGCGCACACAAACCCAGAAGCGGATCATGAAAGATGTCACGACACCATGGGCTGCAAAAAGTAACACTCCTTTTTACTTTACCTGGATATCTCACCCCGACGATCCCGGCCTTGCTACTGCATCAAGGCAGGCAAGCCATGTCCTGACAGATCTGAGCAATCAGGGCAGAAGACAGGTGGCTATTGGCGTTTTTTTGAAAAACGCATCTGTTCTGACCAATCTGAGAGGTTTCCTGAATACGATCAGTCGCGCAGATCAACCCAATATACGAGCTCTCGTTATCGATGATGAAGCAGATCAGGCCACACCAAATGCCGGTGTTAACCGACATACGATTACAGCAATTAACAGAGGGATAAAGTTACTGATCATTCCCACTCCGCAGAACAGTTGTCCCACACAGGGGCGGGCCTCCTATCTTGGATTTACGGCTACTCCCTTTGCCAATCTATTAAATGAAGCGGGAGATGAGACGTTATACCCAAAAGACTTTCTTTATTTTTTACGCTCTTCAGAGCGCTACTTCGGACCTTGGCAGTTGTTCGGAAATCCTGATGAAGTAGAAGGGGAAGAAACAATCATCCCCCTGGACCTTATTAGAATTTTATCCGATGAAGATATCGACGCAACTGTTCCACAAACCGGAAGACCCAGACCAACTTATCGCCCGGCAGTTACTCCTGGACTTAGAAAGGCAATTCGTTGGTATTCTATTGCAGCCTCTGCCCGAAGAGTCACCGACCCTGAATCCTGGTCTACGATGCTCATTCATACAAGCAGCAAAACCTCTGACCATCAGGCATTGTTCGGGGTAGTCAGTACATTCTGTAATGATCTGCTTTTCGACTGGTCAGAAAACAGGCAAGAATGGAGAACGCTATGGGATGAAGAAACACAACGGGTAAGTTTGGGCAATTTTTCAGAAGCTTTCCCCCGATACGGAGTCCCCGCCCCTGTCGAATATCCGGAATGGAACCAGCTTGAAGAGTTGATGGAACAGGTGATTCGGGATATAAGAATCAAAATAGATAACAGCCTGTTTGGCGGCCCGGAAAGGCTGAGGTATTCTGACGAAGCTCCATCTTCGGATAAATTGCAAATTGCAATAGGCGGCAACACTCTGTCACGGGGACTTACACTTGAAGGTTTGGTCTCGTCCTATTTCGCAAGACGATTTACGCCACAAAGTGCCTACGATACCCTATTACAGATGGGCAGATGGTTTGGCTTCCGGCAGGGATATGAGTTACTCTCGCGGCTGTGGACAACGGAATATCTGAGAAATGCCTTTAGAGACCTTGTTATAATGGAAGTTAATCTGAGAAAAAGCATGCAGCTTTATTTGCAGGGACTAAGTCCGGCAAGAAAGGCGCCTGTCATAACAAGAATGCCCACAATGGCAATTACCAGAAAAAGCGTCATGGGGAATACGGCAATCGTGGAAGCCGATTACTCCGGTGCCGCTCCTCAGACTATTTCATTTGTAAATGAACAGGAATGGTTACAAAACAATCTGGCAATTACACTAGAATTACTTCAACACATAGAACAGTATATTGTGACCCCTCTCCCAGATCAGCGTAGACTTATATATAATGATGTGCCAGTAAGTCTGATTATTGAATTTATTCGCAATTTTAACTTTTGGCCGATGACGAATACGTTTAACAAACGGCATATGCTGGATTTTATCGAAAGGAATGATAACTTATACAAATATTGGTCTATTGTAGTAATGGGAGGAACTGGAACCAGAACGAGAACATTCGGGGCAGGGGAATATACAGTTAAGATGATTAATAGGAGTAGAATCAAGGGACCTGACGAAATCATATCAAGACTTCCCATAGATATCAACCTGAAATCTCTTCGGGCCACGCGGGATCTGCTTAGTGACAGATCCGACCTGTTCACAGAAGGGTTAAAAGAGACAGAAATATGGGGTATAAGGCGCGCCAATCAACTCAATCCCATTTTAATCATATATCCTATTGATAGAAATTCTATTTACAATCCTCCTCCAAATACCGCAAGTACAAATTACCGGGTTGATCTGAATGCTGTAGAGGATATCATTGGAATCTCCCTGGTCATGAATCCTCCCGGCGGACAACAGGGAGCAATTGGAGTAAGTCTGAACCTGGAGGACGTATATACAAATGATGAAGAAGCTGACAGTAATCCAGATCTGCCGGACCCTCTCAGCTAAATATCTGATTTATGAAACTTAACCCTTCTCAGTTGGAAGAGCTGATAAATCATCACTTTTCCATTCTATTTGACCCCAATGACACCGTGGCACTCTTCGGGCATGGTCTTGAAGAGTCTTGGTTGCGGTGCGCATTGACAGAAAAAGGAAAGGCGCTCCTGATCGAAACCAACTCTTCAGATAGTCCCTTTACAAGACAAAACCGCATCCAAAGGCGAGCCTACCCCGGAAGGGTACGAATGGAAGAAATCGAAAGAAGTATCGATAACCAACAGAAAAATTTCATCGCATTTTATTGCAGAAATGAAAGATTAAATCGCTTATTCTGCCGCCTTATGGCCGATATTGTCTGGCATCTCTGTAATGAAGGTCCTGTGTCCGGCGATCCGTGGACATACTTGTTGACAAGGCTGGAAGGATGGAAACTTCTTTTTTCCGGATCTGATATTACAGCTATAGAAAAGGGCTTAATAGGTGAATTATATGTTCTGCGTCATTTTATAACCCGTTATTCCTTTCCCGTAATTATTTGGGAAGGCCCGATGAATGGCACTAAAGATTTCCGGCTTCCCGGCCAGAATGTGGAAGTAAAGACAACCTCTTCCCGATACGACTATTTCGTGGAGATAAGTGGCCTCTATCAAACTGCCGAGCTGCAGTCTCAGGAAAGACTGGTTTTTATCCGGTTGGAACAGACAAAGAATGGTCTTTTGTCTGTTCGATCTCTTCAGGATGAATTGAATACCCTAACTACTGCCTCTGGGGAAATCAGTGAATTTCGCAGAAGACTCGAAGACTACCCCCAAGTTATCTTTGAGACGCTCAACACATGGGAGGTATTGGAAGCTGTGGTAATGGAAATTGACCATAATTTCCCCCGAATTTCAGAGCAATCTTTTGTTAATCACCGCCTTCCTGATGGCATTATGCAAATAAAGTGGACCGCGGATCTGATGTCGCTGAGAAAAACCGGATTATCTGAATTTAATTTTTAACAGACATGCCAATGCTTAAAAGATTCGATCTCTCAGACCAGCAAATGACCATACAAGCGAATGCCGTTCTAAAAGTCCTTGGAAGGTCAACCCTGTTTATTCTGGATATTCTCCTTAGGGAATCTGTCCAGAATTCGCTTGATGCGGCCACGGATTCGGGTACTGGTTGCGTCGCTTTCGAATTCGATATCCTAAGATTCAACTCTCACCACGATCTACTGGGAAAAATTGATTTCCTTAAACAGGGAAAGGCGGATGAACTTTATAACAGACTGACTCAAAGGTTCCGGCTGGGGGACCCCGTCATTTTAATACTGGCCGATAGAGGGACAACGGGACTTTCGGGACCGATCAGGCGGGATGACAGAAATTGGCGTCCCTATCAAGGCAGAAGGAACTTTGAGAACCTGATTTACCAGCTGGGTCTCAACCATGGTGCTTCGAAAGCTGGTGGCTCCTATGGCTTTGGTAAATCTATCCTGTATCGCCTCTCCCCGGCAGGTTTAGTCCTTTTTTACTCCAGATGTAAAGAAGGGGAACGGTTGATTTTCAGTATGATTTCCGTTGAAGAGAATAATATTGCGGAAGATTCCACCGGCATTGCTTGGTGGGGGGAAGTTTATGATCACGACGGACGAAGGTATTCTGCACCGATAGAAGACCCCGGAAAAATCGGAGAAGTACTTGCAAAACTTGGATTGGCAGATAAAAGGCTTCCGGAGGCAGACACCGGTACTGTTATTTGCATTATTGCACCTCAATTACAATATTTGTTAAACACAGAGCGGGAATCTCATGAAGACGCTTCTGAAACAGAATCAATTGTTATCGAGACCAAAATCGGACTGGTACAACAAATGGTCACCAAATCCATTCAGAAATGGTATTGGCCGCGGATGACCATAACAGATGAAGTTAATCCGTTGGGAATATTAAAGCCGTTAAAATTTATAAATTGCAAGGAGGAAGTCATACTGGCCACCCAATACATCGCCATGGGTAATTTGTTGAGGGCTGCTGAAAACCAAAACAATAGCATTTCAAACCTTCCTCAGTCCTGTCTGGTCGAGAGTATTACTCATGCCTATGGATCGGTAACCATAGGAGCACTGGCCTATCAGGTAATCGAACAGAAGGCAGACATGGAACATCTTAATAAAATTGCAATGATAAGATGGCCGAGGATGGTTGTATTTGAAATTCCTGTACAGGAAAGACCCAATAGATCTGTCGCTGCACTATTTCTAGTAAACTCGAAAGCCATGGTCAGGCCCAATAAAAACAGCTCTGCATCACAGGAACTGGATAATGTTTTTAAAGATTGCGAATCTGCCACTCACTCGGAATGGAATTATCAGGATATGAATTCCGAAAAGAACTGGTTTAAGTCTTATGTAAGAGCTTCAAGGGAAAAGACCGTAAAGGTAATCTATGAAGTGTTGAACCCGGTTATAAAGACCACTACGGAAACTGAATTTTCTCCATCTGCCAAAGTCCTGGGACAACTATTACTCGGCTCTGGCGGAGGCGTTATACAAACTTTCAATTCCAACAGTAACGGGGGCAACGGTCTCGGCCACCAACCTTCGATTATTCCGACGCTGGACGTCCGCTCCCCTCACTATCTTCAAGACGGCGATCTCCATTTTGAGCTTCTTGCAAACCGTATTACACCCGGGACATTTATGATTGACCTTTTGGCGAGAGGAGGAAATCAATCCCTCAATAACAGGGCTTGGAAAAAAAGCCTGGGGAATGAGTTTCCATTCAAAATTCTTGATTTTAAAGCGGAGCAAGAATTTGACATCCGGATTTCGGAAGAATCTGAGATCTTTTTTTCTTATAATGGTAGCCAGCTAATTTCCGTCGCCGTCAATTTGACCATTCATCCTGTAAAAAGGGATGCCCTAATTTCCTTCAGGATTTCAAAGGTAAACGAATAATATGAGGACTTTTTTTGCATGGAAAACAATAGAGCACTCTTTTTTCGAAATAGAGATATTTTATTTATACGGCAGTCCGATAACGGCGGGAGAGTTTCATTCATGGAACAGTATGCATGAGGCCCTTGAAATCAGAGTGACGATCACTCCACAAACAACAATGCCTGAAATGAAGGACTATATCCAGCCAGGCGAACAAACAGGAATAATACTAAGATGGACAGGAGACAATAAATTCAGTGGTTGTAGCACTGTCGTTCTGTTTGACTTCCCCAATCCTTCCACTATACAATGCAATATCCCGAGGGGATCCTGTTCAACCCATCTTTCTGCTGAATGTAATCTGATCGTGCGTTCTGCGCCAGGGGAGGGTCTCAGCATGCTGGTACGGCCTCCGGGAAGTATCATTGCTATTATACCCATTCTGGAAAATGTTCGTATCGGCAGAGGAAGTGTTTTCCCCCTATGGGAATATGACGGAGATGGTAGCCATCTGATCCAATGGGATTTTTCATCCAATGAAGACCTTGAAACTTCACTCATGTCAGCCCTTACTGTAACTGTGGACAGAACGCACCCTTTGATCAACAAAGCAGAGTATGTTATTAACAAGGCTTTTGTCAACCTTATGATTATTCAACAGTTTACTAGAAAGGCCTTTAATCCGGGAATTTTTGAGCAACTGATCGGAAAACAGAAAAATGACGAGATATGGACGCCGGATAGTTTGGGAGCATCATTTAATGCCATCCTGAACAGAGTATGTGCCTATTTAAACATCGAGTCTTTTCAAACCCTGAAAGACATGTATTCCGAATACCCTGAAAGAATTGATCAATATATTGATACTATTTATTCTCCGGCACTAAAGTTATAATAAATGTCCAGCATACTACCAGCTTACAGGCCCGATGCCATTTCAAAAAAGGAGTCAGACCTTGATAGATTCATCGGTAGCACTACCATCAGCGAATTGAGCTCCAGACTCTTTTGCATGGGGATTGATCAGGCTCTCTCAGAAGCTGGCATCCGCAGGTTCCTGGATAGCCCGGAATTTAATACTGGAGCGGATTATTTCCGGAATCAGGAATTTTCTGATTCCCTGACAGCAATGCTCCTTAAACTCTATGAAGCTGCTGCTGTATTTGGATTTCCTGGCACGCCCTCCCAACACCAGCAGGCAAGCAGAATTGACATAGCCCTAAGCATTGCCCTGATTGAGGCCCTTGAAGGCTGCGGATTTTCTGTATATCCATATCAGGTAAATGACCGTTTGGTGCAGACATTCATGACTCAACGGGTAATGCCTCTAATCACATTTTGGCGCTGGAGAATAGTAACGGGAAAAGCGCTTTCAACGGAAAGGGTAACCAGTTCTACCCGGAATTATTTTTATACGCTTTGGCTATCAGGATGGCTTTTTGACAAAGGTCCCTCCTCTCAGGGGGAAAGATGGGACTTACTTCATTCCATGAGCGCAGACTCCCTCGTCCAGATTATTGAACGATCCGGTATCGGCTACAGAAAGGGATTTGCCCAGGCTATAGCCTTGCAAAGAAAAATCCGCGGCCATCAATCCAGGGGCTCTTCCCTGGACCAGCTTGTGCGAGGATGTATGAAAAGGGCAGTTTTTACATTCTCCACTGCGGCAATGCTGGATACAGAAGAATATTACAGGGACATATGTAGTTATCTGTTTGAGTGGGCGGAAAAAAATTATTTGCCAGAGGTAGATGACTCAACTATATAGAGTGGCGCGTTTCGATATGTCAATTGCATCGGCAGCGTACTTTTTTCCTGAACGATTACAAACGGAGCATTCGGGGATCTCCTGTTTTGAAATCGGGGGATTGCAACATTTTACTTCACAAGGTTCCAAGTATTAATCGATGCTATGACCACTCGATCTTCATCGGTTTGGAAAATGATCGAATTTAGTCCCCAATAAAAAAAATACGTCGAGCTCCCATCACTATTGCGTGTCACAGAATCAGTACCGCTCTTAGCATATAATACGATTTTGTCGCCGGCTTTTACTTGTTGAGGAAGGAACCAATAAGTAGCATTACTCTTATTGTAAAAACCCCCAGCTGTTGTTCTGGTTTTAAAGACCAAAAAGTATTTGAGTTCACAGTCTTTAAGTACTTTGAACCCGATTCGCTCACTATTAAAATCACCTCTATCTCCTATGCTCACGAACACTATTTCCATTGTACTGCTTTTGTGATTATTCCACCAATTATTAAGAAGACTCCAAGGACTAAGAATATTTCTCCTAAGCCCTTATCCCATACCATCTTAGCAAATCCGATAATTACTGAACCGGCCGCTAGGCAAAACGAATAGAGGATTTCTTGAGATTTTGACTTTTTCAATTTTTCCTCCAAAATCGATTTTTCCTTGTCTATTTGATAAAATTTGCTTTGCAGCGTCGAATAGTCGGTTGATTTGACGGTCAATTGGTCTTCTAAAAGCAAAGATTTATTCTCCAATTTGTCTACTTCTCCTAAAAGTATCCGCTGAACGGCAGGAGATTTTAAATCTTCTTCACTTATTTCTCTTTTCAAATTTGAATATGGATTGCTTGGAACACCAAGTGCCCTCCTTGGTATTATATTCGATCCTTCGTCCTTTTGAATTTCTTCAGGCATGAAAATTCGTATTTATTGTAAAAGATAGAAACTATTTAGATAAATTAAAATAATATGAATGTGAAAAAGATCTAACTTGCCAATAAGGTATCAATAATATTCTCATATAAATGCTCTATTAGAAATGAAGCCCTAAACGATATTCTTATCTTAAAAAAGTGGGATCCGCCGGGGGCCTTACGCAATAAGTTTAATCCTTTTCTTTTTCATCAAGCGTGCCCAGTCCTGCATTTGCCTTCTTTTCTTCGTCACTTAATACACCTTTTGATTTCTTATCTAAGACTTGAACCAATTTTGAAAACCCGGGAATTTTGCCAAGTTTTTCAACGGCATTGGCCAGTTTTACACTTTTATCGAGTGCATCCATTAGCGGATGGTCAGATTTATTATAGTCAGAGATCAATTTCCCTGGATTTTCGGAACTGACCTCAAGTAAATTAAACAATAACCTGTTCCTTAAATCACCGGAGGTATCTTTATTTTCGATAGTGTTAATTTGTTCGGAAAGCCCTTCAAATGTTTTGCTTAAGACTTCTTTGTGGGCATATTCTTCACTCAGTCGTTTGGATAGATTTACTTTTCTGTTGGAAGAATAGGCAACCCATAGTACTGGAATGTATAAAGGAAGAATAGATAGAACAAGTCTTGGCAGGCGGAGTAAAACTTCTGAGAATTCTTCCTTTGCTATCAGTGAAAAGATGCTGACCGCAAATGGAATCAGCGAAACTGCTACTAAGCCCCAAATGGCTTTCGTGAATGTCTCCGAATACCTCCTGCTTTCATTAATTTCGTCTTCTTTCTTTTTTGAAAAGGCGGAGCTTAGTCCTGCTGTCAAGGCATTGGGTAAAAGCGATTCTATCTTTTTAGAGGTGGCTGAAAAATCGGCTTCCCATTTATCAAAGGCCGTTTTGAAATGCACTGTTTTCTGATTTTCGAATAATATATACTCAGCATGTGCATTTTGCTCCAAAGAGGCTATATCTTTTTGTGCAAGTTCAAGCCTTTCTTTGACTTTGTTATAAGAATCTTCTAATTCGACTTTTTTCCCTGGGATTTTAACTTCCTGGCCTGAAGATTTGTCTGTATCTGTGTAGCCGATAATATCGTAATACAGTGTATCTATTTCCTTCTTCCTCGAAAGTATTGATTGATACAAGGTTGCCAATTTGGAATCGTAGTCGTCTCCATCGGTGAAGATTTCTTTTAACTTTTTGATCTTCTCTGTATAAGTGTCGTAGTCTTCGTAAATTTTGTCAATTTCCGCAATGCTGGACTGAACAGAATTCTTTTGTTCTTCAACCTCTTGGTGAATTTTAGATATATTAGCTGCGTCTGTGTTAAACTGCTCCAAGTAACCACTGATCGCCAGGTTTTTATCTTCCGCGGCGATTCGAAGTTGCTCAATTTGGTCATATGATGTTTTACTGGCTTCGGAGTTTTGGAAGGTGGCATTCTTCGCCTCTTCGCTTTTATTTTTATATTCTACGGCCTTTCTGGCAGCGCCTTTGGCTTCGCTCTCATATTCCGGGGTCTTATTGTTTATCAGTTTTTCTAAGTCAACGACTTTGGCCCATAACTTCCTTCTTTCCTCTTCTAAATATTCCAATTGCTTGCGTTCGTCTTTCATTTTTTTAGTTATTGAATAAGTCCACCCAAAAACCACAAACTTGGATATAGATGACTAATCGCGGCCCTACTGTATCACCGGATTCGCCTCCAACGTCTTCTTTATCCTGACCTGCAAATCCTGCAAATGATATTTCGTCATCAGATCCGCGGCGCGCGGAAGCGCGCCATTGACTTCCGCCTGGATCTGGAGGATATCCGCGCGGATCAGGGAGAAGGCGTCGGTCTCCGTGGCGTCGGCTTTGGTGGATAGCAGGATGGTTTGCAGGCTGGCGATATAGGATTTTTGGAGGTTGCGGCGGTAGGGGTCGATGGTGCGGCCGGTCCGCAGTTCGCTCCAAATGCCCTTGTGGATCGCTGCCAGGTATTCTTCGACCGGATAGGCTTTTTCGGAGAACTGACGTTGATTGGCGATTATGGCATTGATCTTTCCGATATCCAGAAGGGTATTTAACACCTTGACCTGGATATCCTCGATAAAATTAGGCTCGGCGGGTTCGGAAACATAGCGGGTGACCTTTTCATCCAGCAGCCAGGTAGGCGTGGTGAAAAGCTCCCGGTTAAAAAAATCTACCGCTTCTTTTTGCCTGGCTTCCGGCGTAGGAGCATAGACATAGCCCTTTTCATCCTCGCCCCTCGGCGTGGTATAAACCCCGCCGATATTCATCATTACATGCTGGATATACCGGGTATATTGGTCCTTCAGGCTTCCGTATAGCTCGTTCATTTCATCATAAGTCCCCCCTTCTTCGTGGGTCCAGGCCGGCAGGTTGGGCAGGATGCGCTGCAGATTCCTGATGCCATAAGTACCCGCCTTTACAGCATCGTCGCCGAGATCCTCGCTTTGGCAACGAGGGTCCTTTCTGCCGGTTTCGCGGTTGTCGGCCCCAAACCAAAGACGGCCATTGGCGGCAAGACTATCGCTGACGAGTTTGCGCATGCACAGCTTATCCTGTTCAGGGTCCGAGCTGCTGCAGCCCATATAGCCCCATTTAATAGCCCAACGGTCATACTCACCGATATGCGGGAACAGGTATTCTTCCGGGATATTGTCTTCCGGCTGGGCGACATAGTCAAAGCGGGCATAGTCCATGATGCTGGCCGTATGGCCATGCACCGCGAGGTAATGCCGGCTGCGCAGGCTGTCCACCGGCGTACGGCTGCTGGAGCCCATATTATGCCGCAGACCCAGCGTATGACCTACCTCATGGCTGGAAACAAAGCGGATCAGCTGGCCCATCAGCTCGTCATCGAATTTGGCGTGTCTTGCCCGGGGATCTACCGCTGCCGCCTGGATCATATACCAGTCATGGAGAAGCTGCATGACATTGTGATACCAGCCGATATGGGTTTGGATGATCTCGCCGCTGCGGGGGTCGTGGATCTCGGGACCATAGGCATTTTCAATCTCCGATGGCAGATAGTTGACAAAAGAATAGCGGGCGTCATCCATATGCATGCTGGTATCGCCTTCCGGCCATTCGCGGCCCATGATAGCATTCTTAAACCCGGCTTGTTCAAAGGCCTTCTGCCAGTCATTAATCCCCTCGATGAGATAGGGACGCCATTGTTTGGGAGTGGCGGGATCGATATAGATCACGATCGGTTTTTTTGGTTCGACCAGTTCTCCCTTCATCCACCGGGCGACATCCTCATCCCGGGGCTCGAGCCGCCAGCGCAGGACAAACCGCCGGTCTTCCACCCGCTGCTGGTCGTCGCTAAAGTGGTATTCCTGGTCGGCAAAAAAGCCCACGCGGGGATCGGCGATCCGCTGCTGCATGGGAACCAGGGGTAACTCGACCAGCGAGGTAATCGACGTCAAAGAAGCGGGTGTGCCTGGAGGCAGTCCGGAAATACGGGAATCAGCATTTTTGCTGATCGCTATTTCGACATTAATCGGATAGACATGGATGGATTCGATATTGAAGTCCCTTAATCCGGTAATGCCGGATCTTCTTACCAGGTCATTGGTTGGGCTGATACTGTTTACAAAGGACTTTCCGTCTTTCAGCCATTTCGAGACATCGATGACGAAGGCGGATTTATTCCAGTTGTAGGCCTTGATCGGGAAAGAAACCACTACGGGATTTTCATTTGACTTGGTGACCGCTTTGAAAATGTCGCTAGTCGAATCGGCCGAGCTAATGATCAGGTCATAACGGATCCGGATAGTAGAATCCGGCGCGTTACGCTCGAACTGGATCGTCTTTTCATCCAGGACCTCACCCGCGTAAACCCCAGTGCCACCGGGACCGGCGCTCAGGCGGTTGATAACCTCGATATCCCGGTGGAGAATGGAGTCGGGGATCTCGAAGTAGATGGTGTCCTTGCATTGATGGACGGTGATCAAGCCTCTCTTTGTCGTATACTGCGCCGTCACCACCTGGTCATAGGGCTTGATGACGGACCGGGGATCGGGTTTAGTACTGTCTTTTTTTGTTGTGTCGGAGGCTGCGGGGCCTTGCATTATTCTAATTTGGGCCTCGAGATGGGGAGCCAGGAATATTGAGGCAAGATAGGCTACTAAGATTCGGAGGCAGGAATTATATCGCATAAATTATTTTGCTTAGGGATTAAAAATTGGGATGAGTGTCTTTAAAGCAATCCTGTTGGTAACGGGGTTGGCCGCTTGTAATCGACCAGGTAATGCCCGGGAACTGTTCGAACAGTTGGGTAAAGGTTGCGGCGCGTGCGGCCGAGCTTTTATCCCACAAAAAGATGACGGGTAATTTCTCCTGCCCGGTTGGCTCCACCAGGTAGTCTTGCCGGATAGTCGGGCTGTATTCATCCTGCCGAAGGTCGATGACCAGCCCGGTCTTATTATCCCGCCGAAGTTCGGCCACCCAATAGGAAGTCAGGCTTTGACCGGCGGCGACAAGCGACCGGATGGTAGAATCTTTTCCAGGATCGGCGAAGCTGATCACCGTCAGGTTGCGGCGCAGACCCTGGATGAGCAGGGTAGTGTCACTGTAATAGAAGAGGATGTCCGAAGGGGCTTTTGCTGGCGCGAGTTGAGGGGGAACATCGGAGAAGGAAGTCAACTCAGGGGGTAATTTTTTTCTGGCCGGCCGGCTTCGTTGACAACTCATACAGACTCCGCTGATTAACAGCGCGAATAATATCCAGTTTCTCATACTTAATTATACGAAAAATGGACCACTTTAACCAGCGAAACCGCAATATATATGCAGTTTGGGCTTGCCGGGAACTCAGGGTAGCACCGTCAAATCCCGCCCTTCCAGTTTAAAGTGAATATGCTCATTTTCAAGCGCTTTCAGGATGACCGATAGCGGCAGGTTGCGCTGGATTCCACCCTGGAACTCCTGGCCGGTAGGCTGGACCTGGTAAGTGACGGTGATATCGTACCAGCGGGCGAGCTGGCGCATGGTGGTCTGGAAGCTGGCGTGGTCGAAGTTGAAATAGCCGTTTTTCCAGGCGGTGACTTCGGCTACATCGACCTTGGGAAGGACGTGAAGTACGCTGTTGGCATCAAGGACGGACTGTTCTTCAGGATGGAGGAGGACACCAGCGCCATCGCGGGTGAAACGGATGCTGCCGTTGACGAGGGTGGTAAGCTCGGCGGGCTCATCATTGTAGGCCATGACATTAAAGGAAGTGCCCAGGACCTCGATAGTACCGCCCTCGTCGGTGACGGGGACGGCATCGGAGGCCAGTGAGGCAAGCCCGGTGGCGGCAGGCCCTCTATGCACGATCACCCGGAAGGGATGGGAAGCATCTTTGGCAATTTCGAAATAAGCTTCGCCGGCGATTTCAACGGTACGATCGGAGCCGATGAAGGCCACGGGGTAACGGATGATCGAAGCATTGTTGAGCCAGACATTGGTGCCGTCGGGTAAGCGAAGGGTAAATTGCCCGGCCCGGGGCGTGCTGAGGCTGTTATAGGCCCGGGCAACTGGTTTTTCGACCGAAGTTTTTTCTTTATTATAGGCCAGCCGGCCGTCGGCCAGCTTGGACACTTTCGTATTTCCCTGATGCGTCAGCACACCATTGGCGCTGCTGTCGAGGTCGATCCGCCTCCCGTCGGCAAGCGTGAGGACGGCTTTGTTGCCACCGGGCTGGATGTCGGATGCCGCGACTGGCTGCGTTGTAGCAGGGGTCGGAGAGATTCCCTGGCGATGAGGGAGAAGCCATAGCCAGGTGGCGCCGGCGCTAATCAGCAAGATAATCGAAGCAGCAACGATCCACCGACGGCGGGGGCTGTGGAGAGGTAAAGGGACGGGGGGGGTGAAGGTTTGCGTCTCGAACTTCGACCAGATGGCCTTCGAGTCGACATTTTGCATCCGGTCCAACTGGGCCTGGGCATATTCAGAATCGGGGTCGCGCTTCAGTTCATCGAGCCAGTCCTGTCTGCCTTCCCCGGCTGCCGCCCACTGGCGGAGCAGGTCCAGCTCTTTTTGGGAGAGGACTTCGTTCCGGATATATCGGTGGGCGATCGAGGCTATGTCGGCTAAAAATGGCTCCATGTCTGGCTCATTATAATTTTCTTTCCCTAACTATACTACAGCATAGTTGTCGGGTTAACCATTGAAGGTTACCTTTTAATTATTATTCTTATTTCAATAGGTAAAAGGCAAGCGCCAGCAGGAAACCCGGGACCCCTTCGAGGAGCGCTTTGAATTTCAGACCGCTTCTCCGGAGGGATTCCAGGGCTTTGGCTTTATGGTTTAGTACCGTTTGGGAGTTGATGCCCATTTGTTCGGCGATTTCGGCCGTTGATTTCTGCTCGAAGAAGTAGGCGCGTAAGATGGCCTTGCGCTGCCGGGGCAGCTTTTCTATTTCGGCGAGGATTTTATGGAAAACTTCGGATTTGACCCTTTCGGTCTCCAACTGATCTTCGGAAGCGGATTCGAGATAGGCCACTTCGGTGTGGCTCTCGCGCAGCCGGCGCTTACTGCGCAGATAATCAATGGATTCGTTGCGGACGATGACATAGAGCCAGCGCTTGATGTGTTCGAAGGACTTCATCCCTGACCGGGCGTTGTAGAGTTTGGAGAAGGCGTTGGCGACGATGTCTTCGGCATCGCTGGTCGAAAAGATGATGTTTTCCACAAAATAGGTCAGGGGACGAACCATTTTGTCATAGACACAACGGAAGGCGTCTTTGTCGCCTTCGCGGAAGGAACGGATAATCACCTCCTCGTTGTTGTAGACCGGCTGTTCTATTTTCGTTGCTATCTGCATCACAGATTAAAAAAATAAATATATAAATACGGATCACTGCTGCAGATAAGGTTTATGGTTTTTTAATGAAAAAGGTTGGAACAACAAGTCACCGTTCATCGCAAGTAAAGCGTTTTTCGCGAATCCGCATAGTAAAAATGCGTTTCCTTGAAAATCTTCATTTTTAAACGAAGGTCATATCGGACAAGGACGACAGGCCAAATAAATCAATTTACCAAAAAAGCAATGGTTGGAACAGCGCGGACAGCGTTGAACATCATAGTAGAGTTGAGGCTTGGCGAGAACAGCAATGATACCTTGTGACAGATAACAGGAAGGAGGTTTGGGACGGGGTGCGACGGATCTCCCCAGGGAGCCGGTTTAAAGATAATCATTCTCTTTTTTAATCCTAAAAAAACTTTTCCCGATGGACCGGTCGGATGGTTAAAATTGATTGCCAGCCGTTTAAAGTTTTGAAGGAGAAGCCGGGATCTTCCGGCGTCGGATTCGTTGAATACCAATCTGGTCCATATTGGGGATGTAACAGATAACCATAACCATTTGACCTCCTATGAGTATTGTATCGACGGTGATCGCCAATCAGGCGGTCACCGTTTTGTTCAAGTATCCCAGGTTTGCCAAGCTGATGGGGTAAATAAGCACATTTAAAAATTATTGGCCACGGAATGGTTATTTCAGGTCACAATTTCGTACCGTATGCTATACCATTACCCTCCTTCCTATTAACAACTTGCTCAGCCATTGTTCATTGCAAAACGAACCACGTATGTTGCTTACGTGACGGATAACGATTGCAGCGTCAGCCGTGGATGCCGGGTTGCTCAAACTCGTCGATAAGAACTATTCAATTTATTCAACAGTACAATTTATGAATTTCTTTCTAATGGAGGGCCTTCCTGCAAGGTGGCGGTTGGAGTATTGTTGTTAGCCCCAATTAGCCCGTAACACTTTAAACCCTTTTCATTCTCAACAACCAACCAAACATGAAAAGAAAAGATATAATCCAAGATGTGTTTATTTTTATTACTATTTTATCATCATTGCTTTTGCTGCGGCTAATTGCCAATATGGACTATCTCGTCGGGAATTTTATGGCAATAACTTTGGCAAAATATTTAGACCGGCGTCTTAAAGAAAACCGTCCAAGGAGGAAGGACAAAAAGCGGAGCGCCAAGAAAAAATAGTTATATATTTAGACTAAGTGACTGAGAATCAATAAAATTATTTTTTAAAATTCATTGGTTATTCATCCCGAAAATACGTAGCTATAACTAATATCTAAATGGAGCCTTTTAGGTTTCGACTGCTGCCAATTGAATACCACAACATAGAGCTTTGTCCACAGCTGTTCCAAATTTCATCATCTATCAAAATTAACCGGTATGTTGCCACTAAAACTAACATGGAATTTTCTTTTTCTACGATCGTGATATCGACACCCGTTTGATGCAAAAAAACGGGCAAGGCTGGAACCCTTGCCCGGAGCGTTATAGGGCTATTCTCCCAGTGCATTTATTGGACAAATCTTCTGTAAGTATAACCCAAACAGAATAAAGTTATGAATTTTTTTTCTAATGGAGCGCCTTCCTATCGGGAGGCAGCTGGAGGCGTGTTGCCATTAGCGGCTCCAGATCTAACCAAGACAAAGGACCGAAAGACCTGTAAAACCCTATTGTTCAAAGCCATGAAGTTGACGGGCTTAATTCTGTTGGTGGCGTGTATACATGTCAGTGCAAGGACCAATGCACAGCGGATAGCTATATCGGTTAAGAATGCTCCGTTACAGAAATTGTTTGCGGAGATCGAGCGGAAGACGAGTTTTACCTTTTTCTATGATGTGACGATTTTGAAGGGTACGAAACCGGTGACGATGGAGATGCGGGATGCTTCGATAGAAGAAATCCTTAAGATAGCGTTATCGAATCAGGCGTTGGAATATACGATCACGGATAAGACCATATTTGTGAAGAAGGAAAGGAAAGGGGTGGCGGAGGCTGCGCCTGCCGACACGATGCGTGGGGCGACAATCAAGGTAAAAGGGGTGGTGCTAACAGAAGTAAATGTCCCGGTTCAGGGCGCGAATGTGACGATCAAACAGACGGAGAAGGGGACGATCACGAATGCAAGGGGGGAGTTTGAATTGTCGGCAGTGCCGGCAGGGGGCGTGCTGGTGTTTAGCTATGTGGGGTATGCGCCACAGAATTTTACAGTGAAGGATGGGAGTGCGATACGAATCATTATGAAGGTGGCGCAGGATGAGCTGGATAAGGCGGTGGTGCAGGCTTATGGGACGACGACGCAGCGTTTGACGACATCGGACATCGGCAAGGTGACGGCGGAGGAGATCGAGCGGCAGCCGGTGATGAATCCATTGCTGGCGTTGGAGGGGAAGGTGGCGGGGTTGGATGTGAATATGACAAGTGGATATGCCAGTGCGCCCGTAAAGGTGGAATTAAGAGGCAGAGCTACAATTGATCCAAGATTTACTTCGGATCCCTTGTATATTATTGACGGTGTGCCTTTGACCATTAGTTTTGTTTCGGGTGCACCCTCCTATACAACTGGATCAGCAGGATTTGCATTGGCCTTTTCCGGGCCGGCAGGCGGACAAAGCCCATTTTTTAGCATCAACCCTGCTGATATCGAATCAATAGAGGTATTGAAGGATGCGGATGCGACCGCGATCTACGGATCTCGGGGAGCAAACGGAGTGATTATCGTTACGACCAAGAAAGGAAAAGCAGGCAAAACAAAATTTGATTTGCATCTTGATGAAGGTATATCACGTCAGGACAGGTACTGGAATATGATGAATACAACACAGTACCTGGCCATGCGCAGGCAGGCATTTTATAACTCGGGTATCGCGCCAAGCCCGCTTACCGATTATGACGTTAACGGTACGTGGGATACCACCAGGTATACCAATTGGCAAAAGGTATTGTATGGAGGAACCGGAAGGAATGTGAATGTTCAGGGAAGTCTCTCCGGTGGTGATGCGCGTACCACTTTCCGCGTGGCCGCCGGCTTCAACCGAGTTACCAGTATTGCCTCGTTTGGTGCGGACCAGCGGGCCAGTCTTTCGCTGAATTTTACCCATCATTCGCTGGATCAGCGGTTGACCATCGGTACGAGCAATTCCTTTTCCTATACGGAATCGGATCTTATTGGCCTGCCGGGGAATGTGCTGATGGCGCCGGATGCCCCGGCTATCTATGATTCGCTTGGCAACTTGAATTGGGCCGGCTGGGCCGGGAAATATCAAAATAGATATGGCGAAAATGCATTCCAGTTTGGCAGCCTCAAACAGCCATATACGGCCAAGACCAACCTTTTGAACAGTGGCCTGAATATCGGCTATGAATTAATCCGGGGAATGCAGCTTTCGGTCGGGTTCGGTTATAATATTACGCAACTCAACCAGGTAAACGCAATTCCAATTGCATCCCTGAATCCTTTAAATAATCCGGCTGGTAGTCTATTATTAGGCAATAATAAAAATGTCAACTGGAACATCGAGCCGCAGTTGACCTACAACACACAGATCTGCAGGGGAAAATTGAGTGCGCTTTTCGGGGCCACTGCCAGCCGGAATACTACAGACGCTATATTTATTTATGGGAGCGGCTATCTCAGTGATCTTTTGATCAATAATATTGCCAGTGCCGGGTCGACTCGCACCAGTGAGGTGTATAACGAATACCGGTATTTTGGCGGATTTGCGAGGATTTCCTATAATTGGGAAAATAAATATATTTTGGATTTAAATGCCCGGAGAGATGGGAGCAGCCGTTTCGGCCCGAACAAACAATTTGGTAATTTTGGATCAATCGGCGCCGCCTGGATCGCTTCCGAAGAGCCTTGGTTAAAGAAGATATTACCATCGGCCGTTAGTTTTGTTAAGCCGCATGGCAGTTATGGGATCACGGGAAGCGACGTTGTGCCCGATTATAGCTATTTAAGTCAATATTCGTCTAACCAAGTTCTCCCTTACGATAGTATTTCAGCACTTTTATCGATCATAAATCCTAACCCAAATTTCCACTGGCAGTCCAACAAGAAATTGGAAGCGGGGATAGACCTCGGTTTCCTGAAAGATCGCATTAATGTTAATGTTGTCTGGTACCGTGATCGCTCCGGCGACCAGCTTGTTCAATTTCCAACGCCTGTATTTACCGGTTTTGGCTTTGTGATTGAAAATAGTCCTGCCCTTGTCGAGAATATTGGTTGGGAATTCACTGTTTCCGCCATTCTGGTGAAAACAAGCAAATTCACTTGGTCGGTCAATTTCAATACCTCGATAAACCAGAATAAACTGGTTGCCTATCCCAATCTTTCACAATCCCCTTATGCCACTGGTCCGGGCGCGCTCCATATAGGGAAACAGCTGAATGTAACCAATGTCCTTCATTATACCGGAATTGATCCGCAAACGGGGCAGTATAGCTTTTTGGACAAGAACCATGATGGTCAAATTTATTGGAACCCCGGCTATCCCGGAGACGATAGCTACCCGGTGAACCTGGCACCTAAATTTTTCGGCGGACTGGGTATGAATTTTAACTATGGGCACCTAAACGTTAGTCTGTCCTTTAATGGTAAGGATCAGATTGGAAAAAACGCTTATGCTGCTGCTGGTAATACTGGTCCCCCGGGAGTGGTTAATACCAACGAACCTGTGGCCATTCTTGGAAAACAATGGCAGTATCCGGGTGATGCGACAGCCTCCTATGCGAAGTTTGCTGCTGCAGCCAGTGGTCAATCCTTAAACTTTCTATTTCGGTCGGATGGGATTTATACGGATGCCAGCTTTATCCGGTTGTCTAATTTGTCCATTTCATACAGCCTGCCAGCCACCTATCTCAAAAAAGCGGGCTTACAGGCCTGTAGCCTTTTCTTTCACACCAATAATTTGTTTGTTATTACGAAATATCAGGGCCTGGACCCGGAAACGCAAAATTTTGGGAGTCTTCCACCGCCAAAAACAATAGTCGGCGGTATCAATTTTAATTTCTAAATCTTTTTCTATATGCAATCAAAGCGTAGATTTGGGAGATTTGTTCGTTCTATTTTCTCGTACTCGATTTTAGGTCTTCTTTTTTTCAGTAGCTGTAACAAATTGGTAACTGTGCCTAATCCGATCAGTAGCGTTACCACGACACAGGTGTTTAGCTCCGATGCAACCGCCACGTCCGCTATGATGGGTGTGTATAGCTATATGAGTCAAAACCCTGCGTTCTCTAATTTTCAAACCACCTACCTTTGCGGTAAATCAGCGGATGAATTGACCGATGAGACGGGCGGGAATGAAATTTATGATGATTTCCTGGTGAACAAACTGACAGCATTGAACGATGGACCAACGGTTCTTGGGGCGTTTTGGCAATCTGCTTATTTCGATATTTATAGTGCCAATGCGGTCATTGCCGGATTACAGTCTTCCACCGGTGTAAGTAGCGCTACCAGAAATCAATTGACAGGAGAAGCCGAATTTGTTCGGGCGTTCTGCTATTTCTATTTGACGAATATATTTGGCGATGTTCCGCTTGATCTTAACATTGATTTTAATCAGACGGTTCTTCTTCCGAGTGCGCCGCAGGCCAAAATATACCAGCAAATCCTTTCCGATTTGCAAAATGCCCAAACTCTGATGATTAGCGATTTTTCTTTATCAAATGGCTGGCCGATCAGAGCGAATAAATGGGCAGCTACGGCGCTATTGGCAAGAGTCTATTTGTATCGACAAAATTGGGACAGCGCCTATTTAGCGGCTAATGCTGTTATCAATTCCCGTCAATTCAGCCTGGTGCCTTTGCCGCTGATCCCCGCTGACGGCGTCCCTGGCGCTCCTTCGAATGGCGGTCCTGCCCCTCTTTCGGATAGCGATGTGTTCGCCGCAAACAGCGCTGAAGCGATTTTACAGTTACAAACGGTGAATACCTGGCCCTATGCCACCCAGGAAGGTAATTTTTTTGTGCCTTATGATTCAAATAGTTATGCAAATTGTTGGCTAACTTCTCAGCTGTTGGGCGCTTTTGAGCCGAATGACCTCCGGAGAATTGATTGGGTCTACAGCACAGATCCTGGTGGTAACGGAATATACTACTATTGTCCATATAAATATCAGATTATGGCAGGGAATGGTTGGCCTGCTGCGGAGAATTATACGCTTCTTAGGTTGGCAGAGCAATACCTTATCAGGGCAGAGGCGGAAGCAAATGGTGCAGGCGGAGGCTCGGGTGCAGCCATATCAGATCTTGATACTATTCGAGGACGCGCCAACCTGGCGGCTTTGTCTCCTACTATGACCGGTGATTCGTTAATGGCTGCTGTTCAACAGGAGTGGCGGATTGAATTTTTTGCTGAATGGGGTCATCGGTGGTTGGATTTAAAACGGTGGGGTAAGGCGGTAGGGATATTGGATTCGATACCATACAAAAAAGGAAGAATCAATTCCAACCAACTACTATATCCTATACCGCTCATTGAAACCCAAACGGACCCGAATCTAACTCAAAATCCGGGTTACAATTGAATAGACGGAAATAATGAGGAAAATTATTACGATTAAGTTTAAAGACTTGTATATGATCCATCTTAGGTATTTGCAATATTGTCTATTAATCATGATTGCAGCCATCATGCATCCTGGCTGTGCAAAGACCACGGGGGTGCCTTCGGTCCCGCGATCTGCGGCTCTTACCGTTGTGAATGCCGTGCCCAATAGTGTAAATATTGTTCCCGTTATTAATACCAGTTCTGCTATTATGTATTTTAGCAACGCCCAATCTATCGGATATGGTAACTTTTGGGAATATTCGCCTTCAGGTGGCAATGATACGGTCTATGCGGTACAACAAAATAGCGACACACTGAATATTGGCCCTAAAAGCGCAGGTTTATTCTATAATATACTCGACTTAAAAGTAGGGGGAATCTATTCGTTATTTCTAACTGGCGCCGATACCAGTTCTCCCGACTATTTATTGACGACTGATTCGCTTCCTTACCAGGTGCCTGCGGACAGCACAGTTGGAATTCGGTTTGTAAATTTATCAACAGGGTCTAGTCCGATGAGCATTAACCTCGAAGGAAGTCCCAACGGATCCGAAGTTAGCAATCTGCCTTATAAAGGGATAACCGGTTTTAAAAATTATCTATGCAATTCCACGTTGACAAACGGAAGTTATACTTTTGTTATCCGGGATGCAGCTACAGGAGATTCGCTTATAGCATATACTCTGTTTGGGATTGGCAGCGGAAACGGAATTGGATTGGGCGATCCCACCAATCCGAGTAATTCTCTTATCTTTAGGAATATTACTATTGCCGTATACGGATCTGAAAATCTAATGAGTAATTCTCCTTTGAATGCCATGGGCATAGACAATTACTGACCGGGCCTGCAAAAAAATAGTGGCGCAGGAATCAAGTGCGCCACTATAGCTTCAGGCGTGAGGCTAGCTTTGTCATTAATGATAGTGGGCCACGATGCTGCCTGCTTTTGTTTTCAATTCACCTGAGACAAGAATGCCTCCGGTAATGTATGTGTATATTTTGACATTCAATGGAATCCCTCCCGTCGTTGTCATAATCTGATCGTAACTGCTGATAGCATGAACATGGTAACCCGCTCCAATCGCCATAAGTGCCGTTGTAAAAGCGCTAAACTTCTTATTTGCCTTGGTTGCAAAAATGGCGGTTACTGCCAATACTAAGGCACCGGCAGTCATAAAAATTCTTGATTTTTTCATAAAAAATGTTTGAAGATTTGTTAATAATCGACTTTGACCAGGAGCTAAAGGTGGTACAATGTGTGACCAAATAAGCCTGTTACTAAAGTTCCGGAGTATTTGATATTGCCTGTGCTGGTATATAACGCACCGTAGGCTGTCTTTAGATTGTTGAAAGGAGAATTATTCACAGTCGTAAGAAGACTGAAACCGCTTGCTGCTGAGTAGGTCACAAATACTCCTTTGCCGGTACCGGAGAAATACACGGTATGGATGGTTGTTCCAAATTTTTTGTTCGCTTTTGTTGCAAACACGGCGGCAACGGCCAGTACGAATGTACCGACTCCTAAAAGGATTCTTGACTTTTTCATAAAAAATGTTTGATGAGTTAAAATACTTGAACGCTAGGGTCATAGATATTTACTGACAGGTTCTGCAAAAAATAGTGGCGCAAGAAATAAGTGCGCCACTATAGCCCCAAGCGGGAGGATAGCTCTATTTTTAATGATAATAGGCCTCAACACCGCTACTACCGGCTTTTGTTTTCAATCCACTTGAGACAAGAATGCCGCCCGAGGTGTATATTTTGGCATTCAGTTGAACGGTACCCGTCGTTGTCATAATCAGATCGTAACTGGTAATAGCATGAACATGATACCCCGATCCTCCAGCCATAAATGCTGTTGTAAAAGCGCTAAATTTTTTATTTGCTTTGGTTGCAAAAATAGCGGTAACAGCCAATACTAAAGTACCGGCAGTCATAAAAATTCTTGATTTTTTCATAAAAAACGTTTGAAGATTTGTTAATAATTGACTTTGACCACTAGCTAAAGGTGGTACAATGTATGACCGGTAGTGCCCGTCACTAACGGGGCGCTATATTTGATGTTGCCAGCGCTGGTATATAACGCACCGTAGGCCGTCTTTAGGTTGTTTTGAAGATTATTCACAGTCGTAAGAAGACTGAAACCGTTTGTGGCTGAATACGTTACAAATACCTCTTTGCTCGTGCCGGAGAAATACACGGTATGGATGGTTGGGCTAAATTTTTTGTTCGCTTTTGTTGCAAACACGGCGGCAACAGCCAGTACCAATGTACCCGCCCCTAAAAAGATTCTTGACTTTTTCATAAAAAATGTTTGATAAATTGAAATAATTGCCTACTTTTTTAAAGGTGTTCGGCTTTTCCTTATCCAGCTAATAACTTGCGGTGCTGGATCTCCGCATTTCTACCATAGTTAACTTCGGTAGAACTATTGCGCAATAGTCTTATTTTAACAGTCGGTATCCTATTTTGTCAGGATTATGGCAGCGGGCCAGAAAGTGGATAATACCACTGATATCTGATATGAAGTCTGCCGTTGGTGCGCTATTCTGCTCCATCATCCAATAACCTGAACCATTTTCGTTTCTGAAAAAGCTGTGCAGAAAGACATTTGCAATCCAATCGGCGCGAATCTTCCATTCTTCGTCCTTTAGGACCTTCCAGGCTTCAAGGTATAATTCTCCTATTCCTGCTAATCCATTTTGTTGGGAAAGGTTTGAATTCACTATACATGCAGGGAACTTCAATAGGGCATTTTCAGCCAGCTTTTTGTAAATATCGTTTTGTAAAACTTCATATGCTTTTAGTAACAATAGAATCATACCTTTTCCGCCATCTCCTTGTTCATAGCTTGGTCTTGTACCAATCAAATCGTGAAAACACCGCATCTGTTTTTTATTACTTAGAAGATGGTCTAATGCCCTATGTATAGCATTTTGGACTTCCGTGTTTGGATATAAGCTATTATATTCAAGCAAAAACCACAAAATGCCGGTGTCGTCATGGCTGAAGTCAAATAATTTGGTGATTTTTCTTTTTTTGCTGATCGAAAGATTTAACCAGGAGCCATCCTTTTGATGTGTACTTAGTAAGCGATCTACCAAAGCGCTTAACAGAAAACTTAAATTTTCCTTTTGCAGTAAGTATCTGCATTTTAGGATAGCGACGCCTTGGCCGCTAATGCCCTCAACTAGATTAATTTCGTCATTTTTTAGTTCGAGGCTATTCAGTATCTTTTCTCTCCTTGATTCGGTGTTTTCAAGCAGACCGCTATGAATACCTTCCGATAAGGCAACTGCCATACCTGCTGCACCTTTGTAAAGACCCGGAGACAATTCGCTAATATGGGTTAAGGAGGTTTCTTCTATAAATTTCCACCCTTTCATGAACCTTGACTTGCATGCATCAATATTAATACCTGCCTGGTGCAGCCGGGCGAGCATATACAATGGTCCACATATGCCTTTACCGAGGCCTGGATGTTTAGAATATTGCCTGTTACTTGGCGAGCTATAATTCTCTATAGATATTCGCTTGGAATACCACAAGTCATCTATAGACATTATCGGTGGATGAGTTAAACCTTTTAAGGCCCATAAGATCGTTTGCTCTAATTGCGTAACGTCAAGTTTCTGTGTGGAGAGATGCGGGGTACTTGTGGCATTCTTTTTAATTTCGATGTATTCATGTAATTGTCCGAGAATATCCTTACAGCTAGGCCTTTTTAGAGGATCATGTTGAAGGCAGTCTGCTACTAGCGTTGCAAATTTCCGATTTCCGATAAAGAAATATAGGGACCCCGATAGTGACTTTCGGTCCCTGGTATTGAACTTTATTGGTGTCAGACCGGTAAACAGGCATAATAATGTAGCCCCTAAACTGAATATGTCCTGACTTAATTCTGGCGCCTGCTGTGCCTCCTGCTCAGGAGACATAAACCCAGGAGTGCCTAGGGTGAAAGGAGGGTTAGGATGGCAATGCCGGAATGAATATGCCAATTCGATATCAATTAAAGATATCTTATCCCTTTTGTCAATTAAAAAATTCACAGGAACTATGTCACGATGGACATAGCCCTTTTTATGCATATTATTTATGATTAAGGTAATTTCGGCTGCATAATGTAACAGTTTTAGCGAATCTTTGATCGATAAGTCTTGAAATCGTTTAGAGAACGGATTGAGTTCTTGTGTGACTTGATATAATGAGTCGGCGTTCAGATATTCCATGATTAAAAGAGTAAAGTGTTCTTCATGGATTAAGTCATATATAGCGGGCATGGGAATAGTATCCGCCAATTCCTTATATAATTCAGCTTGCCAGACTAATCTATCCCTCATATCACGACCGGCTCTATCAGAAGCCGAGTTGTTGAACCCTTGCTTAAGCACACAATTTTTTACCTGTAATAGACTTTTTACGTATAACCCTTTAAACACATTTCCACGAGGATCAGCCTTTAATACATCCAGTACTTTATAAATGCGATTAAAATATTTTGGTGATGGTGGTAAAACAGGTTCTGCCAATTCTTTAAAGGGCCAATCTACTCCTTTTGGCATCTCAAATGGTATTGCATATGGATCTTTTATAAGCTCACCGTCACCATCATAAATGTATTTTTCATCATTGCCATTTTTATCCATTTTTATGACCGGATTAAAACTTCCGAATCTTGTATACACGACATTACCTAAGCAAATATCAGTAGGAATGGATGGCCCTTTGAAGGGTTGTGTTAATTGAACTAATTCTTTTGCTAAAAGCAAAGCTGCTACTTCATTTTCCGGGTAGATACTTACAATCTTTCCTATTTGCGCTAATCCAAGATTTCCGTTTAACAGATCTTCACCTGCCAATTCGTGTATGACTATTTTGAATGGTGCATTCTTAATCGCCAAAAATGGAATAACTAGCTCTAGTAGGTCATATATTTGGGATATTACAACAGACAAGTGCAGGATCCAGCCCTGAGTTTTTGTGATTTCACCGACCTGCAGATAGTATTCCAGCTTCCTATAAGTTAAGCCGTTAAATTGAAGCAATTCAGCATACTCGGTTTTTGAATCCAAGGAAGTAACACTTTCAGCTCTAGGTTCTATTATATTTACCTGCGTCATTTATCTAATTTTCCAGTTTTTAAAAGTAACAATGGCAAGGTATGACCTTAAAGACGACATTTCGGCATAAAAACACGATCAAAGTGTTGGCGATAAAATTATTATTTTCGGAATTTGTTGAATTTAAGTGTGAAGCTAATCAGGAAATAACGCCCGGTTAGCATAGATGCTGTTTGGGTATAGCCGGTAGGAGAGGAGGATTGTTCGACTCTTGCGGATTGATTGAACAAGTTATAACCTGTCAGACTGATGGTGCCTTTATTGTGTCGAAGAAATTGGCGTTGCAGGGAAGCTGTCAGGGTTGCAGGTACAGGCTGTAGTTTGTTGCCATTGCTCGTATAGAGTTGGGATAATTGATAGTTAAGGATCCAGTGTATAAAGAAGTGGTATTTGCTATTCAGAGATATGCTAGCTGCTTTGATGAGGCCGGGAAGACTGCCAGAAGCGGAGAAACTGGAATGGGTAAGGTAGTAGGTCGCTTCCAGGTTGGTTTCGATTCGGTCAGGAACTAGTAATTGAAGGTGCAGGCCTTGATTCCAGGTCCAGGACCGGGTATTATACTGAAGGCTGTCCGTCATGGTGATTGCATGGTTGCTGCTGAAGTTGCCGTAGGCGGTGATCCGAAAGTGTTTATTCAAGAAAGCGGGAAGAGTGAAATGGTAGTCGACATGAAGATTATTGGTTGTGCCGGCGTTGAGATAAGTAGTAGCCTGGATGACTTGGCTGCTGTCCTTTGGCAGGGTGAGGTCCTGTATGATAGTATGTATGGTCGATGTATACCCAATCCCCAGACCAAAACCGGAAAATTGGGTAGGATGAAGAGCGGATTGCTCGTAATGCAGGGAGATATTATTGGTATAAGCCTGCTTTAAGTTCGGGTTACCAGTGATCGGGTATTGCGGGTTTGTCATATTGGTGAAGGGGGCGAGCTGTTGTAAACTGGGTAGGTTAGGTGATCCATTATAGTTCAGCTCTAGTTTATGACTTTTGTCAAAATTCCAGGTGGCCTGTAGGTTCGGAGCCAGGGAAAAATAGAAATAGGATGTGACATCGCTTTTAGTATCGACTGTTCCTTGTAACTGCCCAGGTTGGGCGTCAAGACCGGCGGAAAGCTCCAAATGGTCAAGCTTGCCGGTATAACCGACATGGAAGTCTTGGGAAAAACTATGCAACACCTGCTTCTGGCTCAGGGAGTCGATTGTGACCAGTGAGCTAGTTATCGAATCCGGTTGCCGGGTAAGGATATTGTTTCGGGAATGACTGGACTGTTCCCGGTAGCCTAATTCGAGGAAGGAAATACGACTAAGAGGTAAGAAATACGTAGCATTAAGGTTGAAATTAGTGTTCTGCGCCTTGTTTGTAATTTGGTAATGCAACAACGAGTTGCTGAAAACGCTATCGGTAACGATCGTCGCGGTGGACAGATTGTTACTGTATTGATCGTTGTTGTTGGCGCCAAAACTTATTTGTGCGCTGAACCGCCGCCGAGAATGGGGTGATAGTTGCTCGTAATAGAGATTGCTGTTCAAATTCTGACCGGTCGACTGACTGCTGTTGTTTGATTGACCGGAAGTGGACTTGGTATAGCCACTGTCCTGTTCCAGGCTGGTAAAATTGTTGGTTGCCTGGTTGTTCGATTTTTGTAGACCGACTGAAGCGGTCAATCGGAGAGTGGAATAGTTGTCCGGCTTGTACGTCAGCCGGGTATTCATATTATTAAAGCTACTGTGGGAACTGTTCTGGTTGGACTGGGTTTGTTCGAGCTGCTCGCCCGAGTAATAATTTTCCTCCAGACTGCTGCCGGCAGAGTGCGGCGACTGGGCACCGGTATTCCAATTGATCGAACCATCCCAGTGGGAAGTCCATTTGTCGGCATAGTTGATCCCACCATTATGGGCGGGATCATTGCCTGCCGGATTATTGTTGCTGAGGCCGGCATTGAGGGAAATCTGGCGCTCGCCCCTGAAGGCGTTGGCAAAAGTATTATCGGCATACTTGCCCTGGTTGCCGCCACCCGCTTCTATCCGCCCGAATTCACCATTGCGCTTGTCCGGCTTCAGCACGATATTCAGTACCTTAGCCGGGTCGCCGCTTTTTACCCCGGTGAGTCTGGCCTGGTCGCCGTAATCATCTATCACCTGCAGCTTGCTCACTACGTCGGCTGGTAGATTGCGGATGGCTAGCAAGACGTCCCCGCCGAAGAATTCCTTGCCGTCGACCAGCACCTTTGCAATTTTTTTGCCTTGGACGATGACATTGCCATCCATATCGACCTCCACTCCCGGCAGCCTTTTCAAGATGTCCTCCACCTCGGAACCGTCGCGGACGGGGAAGGCGGCGGTGTTGTAGCTCACCGTGTCATCGGCGATGGTCACCGGTCGGACTCGCGTGATGATCACAGGATCCAGGTCGCTGTAATCCGTCCGAAGGACCAGGGTTGCCAGTTGAATGGAGCGCTGGTTGCCCGGCACGGTGATGGACCTGTCAACGGACTGGTAACCTTTCATGGTTATCAGTAGATGGAATTTCCGATCGTGGACAGTTTTGAAGGCAAAGCTGCCATCTTCACGTGTCAACGCATTCAACGTGTCCTGACCCGAGATGAGCCTAACAGTGGAGGGGTAAAGTGGAGTGCTTATTGAGTCGGTCACTTTTCCGGAAAGGTTATACGAATCCTGTGCCTGCAATCGCTGAAAGCCAAACCCGATCAGTAATATGATGCAGGCTTTCCACATTCATTTAGTTCAATTCATCTTCATCCAGCAATAAAACAGTACCCTTGCGCCATTCTCGCGGAGATTCCTGATATTTTCGCCGGAAACAACGGGCAAAGCCATCCCGACTGTCGAATCCTGTTTTGTATGCTATTTCGCTGATGGTGAGGTCTGTTTCAGTTAACAACTTTTTCGCAATATCCAGGCGCAGGTCCAGGCGATATTGATGGATGGTCATTTTGAAAAGCTGTTTGAAACCTACTCGTAATTTGAACGTGTTGATACCCACTTCCAATGCCAGGGCCGTGATGGTTAGCTGCCGCCCAGGATCCGCTACCAGAATTTTTTGTGCCTCTATAATATACGGGAAGTCATAGCTTTTTATAGTCTCTCTTTTCATAACGATCTTTTAATAATAAATGACAAAATGAGTAAAGCCTCTTGCATGCTGCTATCTGAATGAAAGAGAAGGTCGAAATGACCACAAAGGGAAATATGGATCTTTGATTGTTTGTCAGCGTTGACAAGGGGATTTGATCTGCCGGGAAATGCTGGAAGTAGAGGGAAGAATGCCCGGCCTGAAAAAGGACTTTTTCATGGTGATAAGATTTAATGATGTAGGTTAAGGTTGTATGAACTTTCTCAAAATGAAGGTACATGCCCTTTTATTTCACAACGGGATAAATCTATACTCAAACTGGATTTTCCTGACGGTTGCGATATTCCGTCGGTGCGACACGAAAAGCTTTTTTAAAGGCAGTGCTGAAGCCGTTGTATGTGTCGAACCCCACCTTGGAAGCGATCTGGTCGATAGTATCATCTGTATCTTCCAGCAGCAGCTTAGCTTTTTTGAGACATAATTGCAGGCGGTATTGGTATGGACTGGTTTGGAATAGTTCCCGGAAGCCCTGTTTCAGCTTGAATTCGTTGATCCCTGCCTTGTCAGCCAGGATGGGAATATGGAGGTGAGTGACAGGATCTTTGTCAATTAGAGATTTGGCCAGTTCAATGGCGGGAACGTCATATAGCTTTGTACGTTCGATGGGAAGGAGGTAGCCTCCGATTTTCTTTTTGCGCATGCAGATAAGGTTTTAGAAAAACGTGAATGCTACTTTTCAGGGATAACCGATAGGCAATTTACTACACATGGGATTGGGTTTGCAAATTTTAGCGGGTTACTAAAAGCGTTAAATGGTTAACTAAAGGCTGAGACTGCAGTTTTACGACTTTATCCTATTTGGAAACGACTTTATCCTGTTTGAAAATAGGATCGGAGCTAATTTGCTTTCTCCCACTAATCTTTTCCTATATGTCGAAGAAAGCAATAATCATCGGAGCCGGACCCGCAGGATTGACCGCTGCGTATGAACTCCTCAAAAGAACGGATATTATTCCCATCGTCCTGGAGAAATCCGGCGAGATTGGTGGTATTTCACGTACAACGAACTATAAAGGTAACCGCATGGATATGGGGCCGCACCGTTTTTTTTCGAAGTCGGACAGGGTGATGAACTGGTGGTTAAAAATGGTGCCGTTGGAAGATGGTGGAGATAAGGATGTAAAGATATTTTATCAAAACAAGTCGAGAGATATTACTGCAGAAAAGATGGCACCGAAAGACGGAGAAAAGGTCATGCTGGTGATCCAGCGGTTGACAAGGATCTATTTCTTACGGAAATTCTTCGCCTATCCCATTGAATTGTCCATCGATACGCTAAAAACGCTTGGCTTGATCCGAACTATAAAGATCATGTTCTCTTTTCTTTGGATACGACTCTTTCCCCGCAAGCCCGAGAAAAGCCTGGAGGATTTCATTATCAATAAGTTCGGCAGGCAACTCTACCTGCTCTTTTTCAAGGATTATACCGAAAAGGTTTGGGGCATAGCACCCCGCGAGATTTCTGCCGAGTGGGGGTCACAGCGCATTAAGGGCGTTTCCCTCAGCAAGGCTATTGAGGGGGCGATCAAAAGTATCCGACGAAAGAAAAAGGGGGATATTCACCAGAAAGAAACGGAGACCAGCCTGATCGAACAGTTCATGTATCCTAAATATGGTCCCGGGTCCCTTTGGGAGGAAGTGGCCCGACAGGTGCAGGAAATGGGGGGAAAAATCTACCTGCACCTAGATGTGCAGCGGATCTATACGGATGAGGGTGAGATCCATTCTGTTAATACGATCAACTCCCAGACCGGTCAGATGGGAGCCTGGGAAGGGGACTATTTCTTCTCGACCATGCCCGTTCAGGAGCTGATTGCCGGAATGGGCAGGGATGTGCCGGAAGAGGTGCAGGAAGTAGCGGCCGGACTGCAATATCGGGACTTTATCAATGTAGGTATTCTGTTGAAGCAGATGTCCACCAAGGCCGGAGAACGCCTGGAGCTAAAGGATAACTGGATCTATATCCAGGAGCGGGATGTTAAGGTAGGCCGGCTGATGATTTACAACAACTGGGGCGGCGGCATGATCAAGGATGTCAATACAACCTGGATTGGGATGGAATATTTCTGCAATAAGACCGATGCGCTTTGGACGCAGTCGGATGAGGCCATTCAGCAATTGGCGATTGCTGAGCTGATTAATATGGACCTAGCGCGAGCGGAAGATGTGCTGGATAGTACCGTTCGACGGATGGAGAAGACTTACCCGGCGTATTTTGGGACTTACAATCGGTTTGATATCATCAAATCCTACACCGAACAGTTTGAGAATCTTTTCCTTATTGGCCGGAACGGGATGCACAAATATAACAATGCTGATCATTCCATGCTGTGCGCGATGGTAGCGGTGGATAATATCGTCGCCGGGCGGACGAGCAAAGCGAATCTTTGGTCGATTAACACGGAACAGGAATACCACGAAGAGAAGCAGGCAGAAACAGCAACCAGCACTAAAAAACCTGCTCCGGTAAAGAAATTTCCCTTCCTGACGGGATACCTGTGGAATGACCGGGCGAACCGTGCCTGGTGGATGGTAGGTATTGCTACCTTTTTGCTACAGTTCATTTTCTTTAAGATCCGCTAT
>Ga0207033_1010_pt1 | contig 49845 bp, 35 predicted proteins | sample Alteio_BWMinCont_35_FD_153262 | JGI IMG/M metagenome (GOLD analysis project Ga0207033, IMG submission 153262) | Enriched cells from forest soil in Barre Woods Harvard Forest LTER site, Petersham, Massachusetts, United States -... | ecosystem: Environmental > Terrestrial > Soil > Temperate forest >... | reverse complement strand
AGGTAGTTCCGCTAAAAGTAGTTTTAGTAACAGTTTGGGTCGGATCAAAAGTCAAAGTCTGCCCGCTGCCGCAAAGTGTTAATGCAGGAGAAAGTGAACCATCTCTTTCTCCAATGCGACCAACCCGAACGCGGTTGTAAGCGGATTGATACCCGGGAATATTTACCAATTTCAATGGACAACTTCTTATTATATTAATTGTCCGTCAAGCAGCAGTATAGTTAAAATTACAGATGATATCCCCCCCGTAGGCGGTATTACAACTGGCGCTAATGAAGTTTGCTCAGGCAGTGGCGGCGGCTCAATTACTTTATCGGGCCAGTCAGGAACTATCCTTCGCTGGGAATCATCGATTGATGGTGGCGCAACCTGGCAGCCTATTGCAAATACCACAACAGTTCAGTTATATTCAAACTTAACTCAAAGTACTCAATACAGGGCTGTTATCCATAATGGTGTTTGTACGGATGCGCTATCAACAGCTACACTTATTCAAGTTGACGCGCCGCCGGTTGCTTCAAACCCGGGTCCTAATGATGAGGTTTGTAATGTTACAACTTACACCCTGCAAGGTAATAACCCATCACCGGGTACAGGAATGTGGACGTTAGCAGGGGGCCCCGGAACAATAACTTTTTCTAATCCGACCGATCCAAACGCCGTTGTGAGCGGTTTAATACCCGGAAATATTTACCAGTTTCAATGGACTATTACCGCAACAGCGGCGTGTCCAACAAATAGCAACACGGTTACTATAACTGATGATAAAGCCCCGGTAGGCGGAACAACCTCAAGCCCGGCCGAAGTTTGCACCGGCAGTAATAACGGTCAGATTGCACTTGCGGGTCAGTTCGGTATCGTTGTGCGCTGGGAATCATCAATTGACGGCGGATCTACGTGGGTGCCCATTACTAACACCGGCATCAATCAATCTTATACAAACTTAACGCAAACAACACAATATAGGGCCATTTTACATAATGGTAATGTATGTACTGATGTGCCTTCAACAGCAACAACCATAACTGTTGACACACCACCCGTAACTGCAAATGCCGGGCCTGCCGATGAAGTTTGTAACGTTACAGCTTACACTCTCCAGGGCAATAATCCATCCCCAAGTACAGGTCTGTGGACCTTAGTAAGCGGGCCTCCTGGGGTAGTTTTTTCTGATCCCACTATTCCCAATGCGGTTGTAAGTAATTTAATTCCGGGAAGTGCTTACCAATTTCAATGGACGATAAAAAATACGGGGGTTTGTGCACCAAGTACCAGCGTCGTTAACATTGTTGTTGACAAACCTCCTGTAGGCGGATTAACTTCCGGAGCGGCTACAGTTTGTATCGGAAGCAACGCCGGGCAAGTCACGCTTGCCGGTCAGTTTGGCGCCATTGTACGCTGGGAGTCTTCTATTGATGGTGGTACCACCTGGCAGCCCATTGTCAATACCAGCGCCAGCCAATCTTATTTAAATTTAATCCAGACAACTGAATACAGGGTCGTAGTGGGCAATGGAGTTTGTACCGACGTGAATTCTACGCCAACCACTATTACCGTTATGCCATTGCCTGTAACTTCCGTCCCGGGCGCTAACGATGAAGTTTGTAATATAACCACTTATACCCTTCAGGGCAATAATCCATCGCCAGGCACTGGTTTGTGGACAGTACTTAGTGGCCCGGCAGGCGCAGTTTTTTCGAATCCTGCAAATCCAAATGCTACGGTTAGCGGATTAACTCCGGGTATCTATCAATTTCAATGGACGATAACCGGTTCATCAAGTTGCCCGCCCAGCAGTAATTCTGTGACTATTACTGTTGATCAGCCACCGGTTGGCGGAACGACCTCAAGTGATGCTACTGTTTGTACAGGCAGTAACGGCGGACAAATTACGCTCACCGGTCAGTTTGGTACCATAGTTCGTTGGGAAATGTCGGTTGACAACGGCACAACATGGCAAACTATTGCCAATTCCGGCACTACACAATCTTATTCAAATTTAACTCAAACTACTCAGTACAGAGCGATATTACATAACAGTATTACTTGTGCGGATGTTGCATCAACAATAACCGTTATCACTGTAGCACCAAACCCTATCGTTGCTGTTGCGGGCGCTAATGATGAAGTTTGCGGTGTTACTTCTTACGGCCTTCATGGTAATAATCCATCGCCGGGCACAGGTTTGTGGACGGAGATTAGTGGCCCGGCAGGAGTTACTTTTTCTAATGCAACTGATCCTAATGCCATGGCAAATGGTTTAATACCCGGGAGTGTATATCAATTCCAATGGACGATTACTACTTCTACTTCTTGCCCATCAACAAGCAGCGCAGTAATGATCACCATTGATAAACCACCAGTGGGTGGAACAGCTACCGCAAATCCATCAGAAGTTTGTTTTGGAAGCAACGCCGGCCAGGTTACCCTTACCGGACAATTTGGAACCATATTTGGCTGGCAGACGTCGACTGATAATGGTGCTACCTGGCAGCCGATCGGAAACTCAACTGCTACACAAAGTTTTACCAATTTAAGTCAAAATACAGAATACCGCGCCATATTACACAATAGCAGTACATGCGCCGACGTATTTTCAAGTCCGGCGATTATAACGGTCGATCCAATGCCTGTAGTGTCTAACCCCGGCCCGGATGCCGAGGTTTGCAATGTTACCAGCTATCCACTTCAGGGAAATAATCCATCGCCCGGAACAGGTAAATGGACAATTACACAGGGGCCTGCAGGTGCAACGTTTTCCAATGCTGCCGATCCAAATGCAATAGTAAGCGGCTTAATTCCCGGAAATATTTACCAGTTTAAATGGACTATCACCAGTTCGCCTACATCAACTTGTCCGCCAAGCAGTAATACCGTGAACATTACTATTGATGCACCGGCCATCGGGGGAACTACCGCTGGCGCCGCCGAGATTTGCATGGGTAGTAACGGGGGAACAATAACACTTTCGGGGCAAGTGGGCCAGGTAACACAATGGGAATCATCGGTTGATAACGGACTTACCTGGCAGCCCATAGCTAATGCTACCACTTCATTGTTGTATTTAAATCTAACTCAGACGACTCAATACAGGGCCGATGTTCGTAACGGAAGTACTTGTCCAGGTGTTACTTCCACACCAACGACGATAATTGTTGATCCACCGCCGACTACCGCCAACGCCGGACCGGATGATGAGGTATGCAGCGTAACTACTTATACACTTAAAGGCAACAGTCCCGTAACAGGAACTGGTCAATGGACAGTTAACAATGGCCCTGCGGGTGCAACTTTCTCAGATCCCACCAATCCAAATGCCATAGTAAGCGGATTAATTCCGGGAAATATTTATCAGTTTAGATGGACTATCACCGGTACAGCATCGTGCCCGCCAAGCTCGTCTACAGTTAACATCACCATTGATCAGGCGCCCGTTGGCGGTACTACATCCAGCCCTGCCATTGTTTGTTCCGGTAGCAATAGCGGGCAAATTACACTTACCGGTCAGTTTGGGACTATAGTTCGCTGGGAATATTCAACTGATAACGGGACTACATGGCAGCCTATAGTCAATGCGGGCACTACGCAATCTTATGCTAATCTAACCCAAACAACAGCCTACCGGGTAGTTTTACATAACAGTTCTACCTGTGCAGATGTGACGTCAACCATCACGACCATAACTGTTGATTTACCTCCGCCAGTAGCCAATGCAGGAACCGATGCAGAAGTTTGCGGCGTAACTACTTATACGCTTCAGGGTAACAGTCCGGGAACGGGAACAGGTTTGTGGACCGTTAATGGTGGTCCTGCGGGAGCAACTTTTGTGGATGCTACTAATCCTAATACTGTAGTAAATGGTTTGGTGCCGGGAAGCGTTTATCAATTTAAATGGACCATCACCGCCTCTTCCTCTTGCCCGGCAAGTTCGTCAACCGTAAATATTACAATTGATAAAGCACCCATAGGAGGAACTACATCCAGCCCGGCAGAAGTTTGTTCGGGCAGTAATACTGGTCAGATCAACCTCTCAGGACAATTTGGAACAATAGTGCGCTGGGAATCGTCTGTTGACGGTGGCGCTACCTGGCAGGCAATCAGTAATACGACGACCGCGCAGGCATATTTTAACCTTACGACAACCACTCAATACAGGGCGGTTTTGCACAATAGCGCCACCTGTGCGGATGTAACATCAACGGCTACGACGATCACCGTTGATCAGCCGCCGGTTGTAGCCGATGCAGGTGCTGATGACGAGGTTTGCAGTGCAACAACCTATACCCTGAAGGGTAATAATCCGGGTTCTGGAACCGGAAAATGGACAGTGTTTAACGGCCCTGCAGGAGCAACTTTTTCCGATGCAACTATTCCAAATGCTGTAGTAAGCGGATTAATACCCGGAAATGTTTACCAGTTTGAATGGACTATTACCGGTACGGCATCTTGTCCTCCAACAACAGACATTGTTGCAATTACTGATGACAAGGCGCCAATAGGCGGAATTGCATCCGGGGCCGCCGAAGTTTGTTCAGGAAGTAATAATGGCCAGGTTACCTTGTCGGGACAATTTGGAACAGTGGTACGCTGGGAACTCTCAACTGATAATGGCGCTATCTGGCAACCAATTGCCAATACGAATAATATACAGCCTTATTCTAATTTAACACAAACAACTCAATACCGGGCCATATTGCATAATAGCAATACTTGCGCTGATGTGCCTTCCGCACCAACAACAATAACGGTTGACACGCCTCCTGTGCAAGCAGATGCAGGGGCTGATGCAGAAGTTTGTGGCGTAACCAGCTATACGCTTAATGGTAATAACCCTGCTCCGGGAACAGGACTATGGACGGTGTTGACTGGCCCTGCCGGTGTCACTTTCTCTGATCCAACATCGCCTGCCGCTGTAGCAAGCGGAATGATACCGGGCAATGTGTATCAGTTCCAATGGACAATTACCGGAACGGCGTCCTGTCCTCCTACAACCGACATCGTATCAATTACAGATGATCAACCTGCATCAGGAGGATCAACAACCGGCACCACCCAGGTTTGTTCAGCAAACAACGCAGGGGATATCAGCCTGTCAGGAGAATATGGAAATATAATACGGTGGGAGTTTTCAATTGATAATGGTATTACATGGCAGCCTATCGCCAATATAACGCATACACAACACTATTCAAATTTAACGCAAACAACTGAATACAGGGGTATTGTGCAGAATGGCACCATCTGTGGTCCTGTGTTTTCAACAGTAACAACCATTGTTGTTAACCCTCCTCCGGTAACATCTATTCCCGGTCCCGATGATGTGGTTTGCAGCGTGACTACCTATACACTTCATGGCAATAACCCCGCACCCGGAACAGGTATGTGGAGTGTTGCTCAAGGCCCTGCGGGTGTTACGTTCTCAGATCCGACAAACCCTGATGCGATAGTAAGTGGAATGATACCCGGAAATATTTATACATTTAAATGGGCTATCACCGGATCAGCATCGTGTCCGCCGAGCAGTGCGGTGGTAACCATTACCGTGGATAAAGCGCCTGTAGGAGGAATAACATCAAGTCCTGCTACTGTTTGTTGGGGAAGTAACGCCGGTCAAATCGCGCTTACGGGTCAGTTCGGTACAATTGTTAGCTGGGAATCGTCAATTGATAATGGTGCTTCCTGGCAGCCAATAGCCAACTCCACTACCACCCAAACTTATTTAAACTTAACCCGCACGACCGAATACCGTGCCATTTTGCATAACGGTACTTCCTGTGCGGATGTGCCGTCTACGGTTACAACAATAACCGTAAATGATCTAACGCCGGTTTCGCAAGCTGGTCAGAACTTTTCGGTTTGTAATCAAACAATTATCACGCTAAATGGCAATTCTCCGGGAACGGGTGGCGGCGCATGGACGCAGACTGCCGGTCCTGCAGTAAATATTGTTAGCCCATCAAATTATTCAACAGAGGTTACCGGTTTAGCGGGCGACACCACCTATACTTTTAAATGGACACTTTTCGGGTTGCCACCATGCGGTAACACAGAGTCAACAGTTAACGTTAGTGTACACACCGACGTAGTTCCAAGCTTTACTATGGATAAAAGCAATGGCTGCGGGCCAACTACAGTAGCATTTACCAATACATCAACACCGACGCCAAAAGGTACGTTTGTGTGGAATTTCGGCGATGGCTCTCCTTCAATTACCGCTATTAACCCGCCTGCGCATACTTTCCTCCCATCAAGTGACGGTACGGAAAAAACATATGAAGTTAGTTTAACTCCGTTGAGCAATTGCGGATCGCAAACCCCGTTTGTTGCCCAGGTGACCGTGAGTTCTTTGGTACCCGTCGCTGCGCTTCTGCCAAGTCAGGCAGGCTCGTGCGGTACGTTTACATTGACTGTGAAGAACCTGTCACCCGGCAACAATGTTAAATACGATTTTTATCTGACAGATCAGAGCGGTGCTATTCTACAGCATTTAAGTTATCCCGATAAGGAGGATGCGGTATTCCAACCAGTTTCACCGACGCAGCCCGTAACTTATGAGCTTTATATGATGGTGACGGATAAATGCGGTAATCAGGCTAAATCGTTGCCGGTGGAAATATTGGGCGCGCCTTCAGCACTAACCTCGCAGATACAAATTAAAGGCAATGTACGATCGGTGTGTTTAGGAAGCCCGGTCACTTTCCAAAACATTTCCACTGGTGGCAACAAGTTTACTATTACCATTTACGATGCCGTCAAAAATCCAATACTTACTATTCCGTCAGGTACGGCTGATTTGAATTATACGCCAACTGCCATAGGAAATTACTACGTGTCTATTATAGCAGGATACGCGGACTGTGGCGACGCGCCGGTATCAGCCTTAAAGGATTTTACAGTTTATCCTGTTCCTCAACCAAATTTCTCATTCACATCAGACGAGAACTATAATGTTACGTTCGTTAACAAAACACCTAATGCAGGAGACATCCCGGCACCGTCAATAAATTATAATTGGGACTTTGGCGATGGGTCGGCAAATGAAAGTTCTTTTGAACCCAATATTCATCATTTTGATTTTGCCAAATCACCATTCACAGTGACGTTAACAGCAACCACCCCAGGTACCAGTTGTTTTGGGATTGTAACACAAACGCTCGACATTCAGTTTCATGGTAACCTCTTTGTTCCGAACGCTATGATGCCTACCGGTTCTAAACCTGAGAATAGGAAATTCTTTGTAAAAGGCTACGGAATGAAAACCTGGCATATACAGGTGTTCAACAATTTTGGGCAATTGGTTTGGGAATCGACAGCGCTCGATGGCAATGGATCGCCAATTGAAGGTTGGGATGGAACATACAAAGGCAAGATCGTAGAACAAGGGGTTTATATATGGCAGATTTCAGGAACACTTCTTAACGGTGAAGAATGGAAAGGTATGTCCTATAATAATGGTCCACCAAGCAGAACAGGGCCGATACATTTAATAAGATAATAAAGTATAATGGTGGATAGGATATTTACGCGGTGGATAATATTTTTAGTGCTGGTGATAAAATGTTTACCAGGCTTTTCGCAGGATCACTTATATTCTCAATTCTTTAATTCGCCTTTGTATCTCAACCCAGCCCTTACCGGTCAATTTAAAGGCGATTTGCGTATGAACCTTATTTATCGTAACCAATGGACCGCTGTTCCGGGAACCCTTAATTATACCTCTGCTTCAATAGATCTCAATATTCCCCAATTTGGCGGAGGTGTAGGTTTATTGGTTACACACAACAGCGAAGGCACTGCTTATTTGAATAAAACCAACATTGCCGGCTTGTACTCCTATAGCGTCGGGTCGGAGGGCTTTGTTCTGTCTTTTGGTTTACAGGCAGGAATTACCAATCGTTCAATTGATTACGGTAAATTAGTTTTCGACGATCAGATAGATCCTACACTTGGGATCGTAAGCGGCCCTTTGGGTGAGAATTTACCTTTTAATAACAAGTTTTATTTTGACGCGGGTGCAGGTACAAACCTCGTTATCGGCGATTTTAATATTGGGGCCGCTCTTCAACACATTAACCGTCCCAATGAATCACTTACCGGTATACCCGCAAAACTGCCTATGCGGATAAATACCCACATCAGTTATAGGTGGGACCTTGACCAAAATGAAAATATGGATGATGACGATAAATCATATGTAATCCCATCAGTTGTTTATTATAAGCAGGATAATTTTGTTAGTTACAGCATTGGTATGCAATATAAACACAAAAGCGTAAATGTAGGTTTATCCTACCGCAGTGGTGCCCAAACAGGGCCAAGTGCTGTAGTTTTATCGCTTATATTTGATTTGTTTATCAATAAAGAGGGTGGCGAAAGTGTTCGTTTTGGAGTAAGTCATGATGTGGCTGCGCAGGGACTTACTTATGGTAATACCGCAGGAACTACAGAGGGGAGCTTAAGCTATCAAACCACACTGCCTAATTCCAATTCAAATGGTGGTGATTCCGGCGGCCGGTTTGAAGGCGCTAAACGTTGCTATCAGTTTTATTAAACAGGGAATTTGTTTTCTTATATACTTGTTTTTGCTGGCTTTTTAGATGGGTGTTAGCGGATTTGGTTTCTTGCCATCAGCTTGAACCTCAAAAGCTTCCTTTACCACACCCAGGTACGACGGCCCTGTAACAATGCGGGTAAAATCTTTATTATTCAAAACAAGCGTGTACCGGTTGTTTGAATATTTATGGATCTCGGTTATTTTTTGCCTGTTAACTATGTACGATTTTTGCACCCTGATAAAATCTTCGGGTAGTTTTTCTTCCAGCACGGCGAGCATGTGGTCGCAAAAAAGTTTCTGGCCGTTTATGGTGTGCACAAAGGTGTACTTGTCATAAGCTTCGAAATATACTATGTCTGCTAATTGTACCAGTGTAAATTTGGTGCCTTTTTTTACCGATAGTGTTTTAATTTCTTTTCTGGGCCTTAAGCCGCTAAATAATGATTCAAAATTATTCCAAACCGGGTTGATATGGTTGCCTGTAGTAAAATATTGCAGCTTGTTAAGCGCCTTTAAAAGCTTATCCTCCTTTAACGGCTTAAGCAGGTAGTCGATAGAAAGCGAATCGAACGCTTTTATTGCGTATTCATCATAGGCAGTAGTAAAAATAACAAAAGGTTTATAGCTTAATTCTTTAAGTACATCAAAGCCAAGCATATCAGGTAGCTGGATATCGAGGAAAATAACATCTGGTTGCAGATTATTGATCAGCAATATTGCAGCGTTCCCATTATCGGCCTCTCCTGCAACATCAATCAACGAACGGTGTTCTGCTAAAAGCTCATGCAATAACCGCCGTGCCGGTGGCTCATCATCAACAATAACCGCTTTAAACAAATGATTCATGCTTCAAAGAATTGATAATGGATATGGTTACCTGTTTTAATGGCCCGTTCTCAAAAAAAATAGTATGTCTTCCTGGATAGAACAGCGTCAGCTTATCCATCACGCTTTTCAAGCCGTAACCTATCTGTATGTCCTCCGGAAACGGTAAACCATTATCGTAAATTATAATATCCACTTTATCTGCGTTGCCTTTAAGCGATATTTTAATTATGCTTATTTTATCCGGCTCTTTAAGCCCATGTTTGACCGCGTTTTCAACCAATGGCTGCAAAATAAACTTCGGTACCATAGAACGTTTTACAGCATCGTCCATTTCAATAGATACTTCCAGTTTATCTTCAAACCTTATCTTTTCTATCATTAAGTAGTTTTCAACCATCTCCACTTCCTCCTCGATGGCTATCATGGTTTCATTCTTTTTGTTCAAACTATACCTGAACAACTCTGCAAGTGCAATGGTCATTTGCCTGGCTTTTAAGCCCTGGTGCAGCGACAGCTCGGCAATAGAATTTAAGGTATTATACAAAAAGTGCGGGTTTACCTTTGCTTGTAAGGCGTCCAGCTCGGCCTTTGTTTTTAATTCGTTCAGCTTTGATATTTCAAGTTCCTTTTCAAAGCGCAGACGCCGTTCGGCTAAGTTAGCATAGCTGATATTTACGTACAATGCCGAAACAATCCCGCTGAAAAGCAATGACATCAGGAACGTATAAGTGATAGTAGATTGCCGGTGATTTGGGTCGATCAAAAGGCTCATCCATATATTTGTGGAGATCAGGAAAATAAATATCAAACCGATAATAATGAGATGTTGCTTAAACAACGGCATATTCCTATTTTCGACTACACGCTGGACATAAAGGATGGTAAAAACAGGTAGAAAAACAAAAAAGGTTGACCTGAGTATGTGATAAACACCACTTACAAAAAACGCGGCAAGCGTATCAAAACTGTTATAGCAGGGATAAAATGGCATACAAGCCATATAAAAACAGAAAAAAATGAGGGATATAGTCAGCCTTCTCCTGTTAAGGTTACTTAAATTAAACCCGCTGAATATGGTTGCCGACCTGTAAAAAAAGTATATGCCCAGGCTTGTAAAGACAAAAATATTGCTCAGCACAACAGCCGTTCTGAAAGGGATGATCATATTTTTAAGTTACACAATTACGGAGCAATATCACACATTAGCTTGATTTTATTTGGTAAACATCATTTTAGTGGCAACCAGTGCCAAAAGTACCGCAAATATCTTTTTCAATACACCCACAGGGATATTTAACGCAAGTTTCGAGCCCAAATAACCGCCAAGTATAAATACAACTGCGATAATTAAAGCGTATTTTATGTTTACGTAACCCGCCTTATAATAATTATACGCCGCAAAAAAACCTATCGGCGGTAGCATGATGGCGGTGGTAGTCCCTTGTGCCATGCGCTGGTCCATCGCCAAAAATATTACCAGGGCAGGTATTAAAATAATTGCCCCGCCTAAACCCACCATTCCGCACAAAAAACCTGCGGCTAAGCCAATAATAATCAGCATTAAAAAAGTTGATATGCTCATCAGTTTAATAAGCTTGCCGGTTAAATTATTTTGATAATTAAAGCAGGCTTATTAATAAAACCCCGCATGATCTGTAAGAATGTTTACTGCATCTTTGCAGCCTTCCACATTGGCAGATGCCCAAACTACCGAATATATACCATCATAAAGCAGGTAAACATTGGTATAGCCTTTGTCTGCAAGCTGTTTACTTATAGTGCTCACATTTGCCTCAGGCTGCATGCCGCTCATCCCCTTCATTGCCGCCGTAAATGTCGAATAAATTAATATGGGCGTTGTTTTGGGCTTGTCTTTTAAATAAGTATAAAGATCTGCAACAGTAAAATTAATAGCGCCTTTAATATGCCCTAAATTATAAAAGTTGTCTTTCGATTTGTTTTCAAAATCCTCTTTGGAGCGCAGGTCTGCAACGATTAGGTTTGGGCTATTGGCCACCAGCTTGATGGTTTCCTTTACACCAATTATTTTATACGCCGGCGTGCCTTTAGTTAATTCATTCCTTATTTTGGATGATGAGGCAGTATTTCCTAAAAGAGTATCATAGCCATCGAAAAGTACACTTACGTTTTTAAACCCCGCTTTTGAAAACTTTGTGGCGGCCAGCATTGCATCATTGCTATACAACTCATAAACCAATATCGGGCGATTTTTATATTTAGCCAAACCGGCCATAGCCTCATCAAGGGTACTTAACGGCACATTTATGGCATTCTTAATATAGCCCACATTGGCAAATTCGGACGTATCCGTTCCGTTAAACTGTGACGCCGGTCTCACATCAATAACAATATTATTTTTATCGCGGATAAATGCAACCGCATCATCAGGCCCAATCAGTTTGTAAGGCATAGCGGTGGTATATAATGATGCCTTACAGGGGAAATCTGCATCAGCAGTTTTATTTACCTCTGTCATACCGCCATTTAAACTATAAACACTTTTAAAGCCGCTGTCGGCTAAAAATTTGCTAACCCGGCGACTGCGCTGACTGTGAGAGCAATAAACCAGTATGGTTTTATCCTTGTAAGCTTTCAAGTCCATAAAATGCTTTTCGATCGAGTCGATAGAAATATTTATCGATCCTTTTAACCGGCCGATATCAGAGGTGAGGTATTTACTGCTGTCTGCATACTCGCCCGGCGATCTTACATCCAGTAAAACCAGGTTAGGGTTATTTGCCATTAATTGGCAAGCCTCCTTAAAATAAATAGCTCTATAGTTTGTGTTATCAAATCGCTGACTTAACTGGGCACTTGCAGTAATATAAAACATACTGCAAATAAAAAGGCTTAAGATTTTTGTTTTCATAATCAATAATTACGGTACATGGTTGCTGCTGTCCGATAAATATAATAAGCTTTATCAGGACAACATGTTAAAATGAAGTGAAAGGTTCTATTAGAGGAGTGAAAGAGGGTTTTTATGCAAGGCTAAGCTATTTAATTTTAAATTTAGCACCTTCGCCCCGGGTTTGGATTTAGGTGGGTGGGCTTCAAGAGAAGTCTTTTATTCGCATGAAATATGGCGTTGTAGTTTCCAAAGGCAGAACTGCGCGCTCTGCAACACCTTTTTTCTAAAAGCCAATCAATGATTCATAAATTAAACTAAATTTGCTTTTACCACCAATTTATAGCATTTGAAAAAACGCATAGCGGGCACTTATCATAAGTTAAGGGCAACAAATATCTTATCCAACTTTTTTAACTTAAGCGGCATCCAGCTTTCTAATCTTCTATTGATAATACTTATTATACCAGTAATTACACGTAGTATTGGTATTTATGAGTTTGGTATAGTGATGTTTGCCAGCAGGTTTTCACAGCTTGCCGGTTCTGTTATTAATTGGGGAACCGGACAGTCGGGCGTAAGGGATGTTGCCTTTAACTTAAACGATCCAAAAAAGTTAGGTATTGTATTTTATAACACCTTATGTATAAGAGTAGTTATTTTTGTTTTTTATTTAATCCTATTATTTGTATTGCAGTGGTTCCACGTAGGTTACTACACCTATATTTTACTGTCTGTACCAATTGCTTTGGCCGAAGTTTTTAATCCATTATGTTTTTTTATCGGCGCCGAAAGATTAAAACTATTTAACATATATAACCTGGTATTTAATATCGCTTGTATTTTGGCGCTGCTTGTTTTTATTAAGGGCCCCGGTGATGCTATTTGGGTTAATTTTATTTTGGGTACAGCTAATGTTATTACCTATTTGGTTCTAATGGTTTATTTTGGGTCAACATTTAAATTAACATTTTATCTTCCCCTGAAAAACGAGCTCATGAAAATCGGAAAGGATAACTTTTATCTCACTATAAATAATATTTCTGTTAACCTGCAGCAATCCATCATCATATTTGCCTTGCCAAGATGGGGTTATGGCATTTTGTTGGGCCCGTATACCTTATGCGACAGAATTATAGGACAATGCCGAAATTTACTTATCACTATTTCTAATGCGATATATCCTAATGCTGCCCATACCTATCAGCAAAGTGCCGCCCTTTGGAATGTTTACAGGCGAAAAACAAAATACTTAATCGCAGCCATATTTTTTGCGGGCTCAATGCTTATATTTATACTGGCCGGTTTCATTGTGTTTACTTTAACAAAAGAATATAACGCAACCGCCATCTTAATTTTAAGGATAATGGCATTTGTGCCAACAATATCAGCCCTGAATGTGTTGAACGTGCTTGATCAGCTTTTGAAAAATAATAACGTTTTTATATTCAGAATTGCTCTGGTACTATTCATTATTTCATTATTAGTGGCATTTATATCATTAAACATTGGTAATTATATGCTAATAGGTGCGTTTACACTCATAGTTGAAGCCAGCGCCTTGTTGTTATATGAATATATTATAAAAAAAACCTCCCTGCAAAATGCCTAAACCAGTTGCATTGATCCTGCTTAATTGGAATACACCCGTGCACACGGCAAATTGTATTTTATCATTAAAGCAATATTGTGATGAGCGTTTATATGATATCATCGTCGCAGATAATGGATCAAGTGATGGTTCGTTAGCATTATTAAAAACGCAGTTTCCCGGCCTCATCTACATCGATAATAAAGAGAACCTGGGTTTTGCGGAAGGTAACAACCGGGGCTTAGCTTACAGTTTGGAAAAAGGGTACAGCTATTCATTAGTGATGAATACCGATACGTTAGTTGATGAGGATATTGTTGCAAAACTCAGTATACATTTAAATGATCACCCCGAAGCTGCGGCCGTTCAGCCTGCCATATTTTGGATGTTTGATAAAACTAAAATTTGGAACGGCAGAGGTTTTTTTAACCAGGTTTTAGGTTTGATCAAAACTAACAGGGAACTCCACTATCCTGCTAATCCTTCTGATTTTAAAATAGCCGAATGGGTAACCGGGTGCTGCATGCTTATCCGTAACAGCGCCTTAATAAAAAGCGGCCTCTTTAACAAGCAATTTTTTTTGTATTACGAAGATGTGGAACTATCTTTCAGGCTGCGCGATTCCGGTTACCATGTTCATTATTTGCCTGCCTGCAAAATATATCATGAAGCGGGTGCATCTGGTAAAGCGGAGGTGAAAAAAAAGGAAGGTTTTTTAAGCCCTGTTATTCATTATTATATCAGCAGGAACCGCATCTGGTTTTTGCGGAAATACGGAAATAAGATTTGTTATCCCGTTTATATAATCAGCAGCGGTTTTTATTATATATCTTTATTAATATACTTTAAGCTCCGCAATCGCAATGAAAAAGCCGGGTATTTAATTAAAGGCTTGAAAGACGGATTATTCACACCAAAAAACCTAATTTGGCCTGCAAATAATTAATATAGGTACCGCTAATCATGTTCATTTTTCCACTTATTTATATTATTTCCTTTATAGTTGCATTCCGGGAAGTTTTAAAAGGAAACCGGGCGGGTGTACTTATTTTTTTGATTTTTGGCTTATCTATCTATACAACAGCGATGTCTGTTGCGTTTATGCTGGGGCTGAAAGATATAATTCCTTTTTTACAGCCTTTTAAAGAAATAATCATAATAACTGTTTTCATACTAAATATAGCAGCCCTTAAATACCGGCCCAGGTTTCATGTTATTGATTATGCCATTTTGGGCTACCTTGTATACACTATCATCTATGCCATTTTACCTATCGGCGACCAGGGCCTTGTAAATCGGCTAATGGCTTTAAAAAGTACTTCTTTTTATATCGTGGTTTACTTCACCGGGCGTTTATTTGACCCAAAAACCGTTTACATCAATAAATACTTTAATTATATCATATTGTTAACTATCGCTGCTGGGGCTGTGCTCCTGGTTGAAGTCGTAGCTCAAAGCCCTTTGCAATTTCATTCGGGCTATTTTGATTATAGTTATTATTTCTTCAATCTTGATGCCGATGGTGCTTTTGGGTTACAGACTACCTTTACCTCAGATAGCGGGTTAATACGGTTTGCCAGCTTTTTTACCAATCCGCTTGAACATGCCTCGGCCACACTACTTGCCCTGGCCGTGATTGCCGGCTTGTACACACGGGATGACAATAAGTTTAATATTAATGGGATGGGCATAATTGCCCTGGGCGCTTCCCTGTTATCTATCCTGTTCGCCTTGTCGCGCGCGCCGTTGGCCAGCTATTTTATTATGATATACATATATGCGCTAATCACCAAAAGAAAATATATTACCAATACAATCCACGTTGCCTTTGGATTGATCGCAATTTATTTTGTATACCAGTTTTTCCAATTTGAAAATAAGCAAAGCGGGCTTATCGCCGTTGCTATGAATACGATTGATTTTAGCGATCCTTCAAGCATAGGACATATAGAACAATGGGCAGAAGGGATTTTAGCGATGGCCCAACATCCCTTTGGACTTGGATTGGGTTCATCAGGAAGGGTTGCGGGTTCTTTAGGGGAAAATGTGGGCGGAGAAAATCAATTTATTATAATCGGCGTGCAAGCAGGTGTAATGGCGCTGCTTTTATATTTGTACATATATATTCTATTTATTAAAACAAGTTTAAAATGGCTCCCTAAATTAGCAGGGAAAGAAAGAAAAGTATGTATGACTGTTTTACTTTTAAAAATCGGATTATTTATACCTTTATTAACATCAGAAGTTGAGTCATCATCCTATCTGTCTTATATGAACTGGTTTTTATCCGGTTTATTGATCAGTATTATTATGCAACCAAAAGCAACAACTCAAACGCAGCCCGTATATGATCATTGAAACAGTAATTAGGAAATTAAAAAATGATCCTGGGTACAAATGGGAGAGTGTTTATTCTTCGAGGGATTTGTTTAGTGTGGGTATGCGACGATCGTTTCAGATAATAAGGGGATTGTTTTTAAAGCCATTTTTAAAAAGCTCACACGGTTTGTTATTTATTGGCCGTCATGTTAAAGTACGGCATGGTTACCAGCTAACCGCCGGGAAAAATTTAATATTGGAAGATAATGTAAGCATCAATGCCCTATCCGCGAATGGTATAAACCTGGGCGACCAGGTTTCCATTGCCAGGGATTCGATATTGTTTTGCACCGGGGTAATTGCAAAAAAGGGCACGGGCATTACCATTGGCAGCAGAACAGGCATAAGTGCACGGGCCTACCTGGCGGGGCAAGGGGGAATAACTATTGGCGAAGATGTGATTATGGGACCAAATGTCCAGATATTTTCAGAAAACCATAATTTTTCAGATCTATCATTAACCATAAAAGAACAGGGTGTTACTACCCAGGCAGTTGTAATTGGGAATAATTGCTGGCTGGGTGCAAGTGCCATTATTTTAGCCGGTGTAACCATCGGCGATGGCTGTGTTATTGCTGCCGGTAGTGTGGTTAACAAATCTGTACCTGCAAATTCAATAGTTGCAGGTGTGCCCGCCAAAGTGATCAAAAGCCGCGAAGATAAATAAGCTATGCCAAAACCATTAATTATAGGTATAGATGTGCGGTACCTGCGGGTAGCTAAAACAGGTACAAAAACCTATTTGGAAGAACTATGCAGGGAATTTAAAAAAATGAATAACGATGACCTTCGGTTTCATTTTTTGGATACACGTTTGCCACTTTATAGCGGTGAACGGAAAATATTTAGATGGATTGAACATTTCAGGTACCAATTATGGAAACAATTAATTTTACCGCTTAAAGCTTTTTTTAAAAATTGTGATATTGTTTTTTGTGCTGATGATTGTGTCCCGTTGATCCATTTGGGATATAAAACTATACCGGTTTTTCATGATGCATTTTGTTTTGAAACACCTGAAAATTATGGCAAATTGTGGCTATGGCTCTACACAAAAACCGCTGTTCCTGCCGCAAAAAGATCGTCGTTTGTCATTGTTCCTACAGCCTGGTCAAAAAAACAGGTTAATCATTTCACACAAATTGCTGATGAAAAACTGGTGGTGATATATGAGGCCGCTAAAACTTTAAATAATAATGAAGGTAGTAACAATGCGGAGCAACTGTTAAAGGCGTTTTCGTTAAGCGCCAAAAACTATGTTTTGCATGTAGGGTCTATATTTAAAAGGAAAAATATCCCCGCCCTGATCGATGCTTTCGGCCGTTTAAAAAGTTTGGGGTATCCCGGGTTAAAATTAGTGTTGGCCGGGCCAACGCCGGCAAACCAATTTGATAATGATTTTAAGTTGATTGCCAATGCAATTGAAAGCGCCGGACTTCAGGTTGACGTTGTATTGACCGGGTATTTGCTGGATGAAGAATTAAGCCTATTGTATAAAAACGCTTTAATGTATGTATTCCCTTCAATAAACGAAGGGTTTGGCATACCGATACTGGAAGCATTTAAACATGACCTGCCTGTATTGGTTGCAAACAACACCTGCCTGCCCGAAGTTGGTGGTAACGCCGTTTTGCAATTTAATCCGTTTGATACTGCTGATATAACCTTGAAGATGAAAACAGTGCTTGATGACGCTGACCTGCAAAAAGAAATGATCAATAAGGGGCGAGAGCGCTCAAAAGATTTTTCGTGGCAAAAAACTGCTATTCAATTGGTTGAAATATTTGAAAAAGCAGTTTAGCTATTCATAAATACCTTTACATGTTCATCGGCAACCTTTTCCCAATTAAATACACTTAATGCACGTTGTCGGGCTTTTAGTGCCATAGCAAGCATTTCAAGGTAATGTTGCTCACAATAATTGATTTGGCCGGTCAGTGATTCAATATTTCCCTTTTTAAACATGCGCACCGTATCTAAAACTGCATATTCGTTTTCTTCAATATCACTTACAATCATAGGTACATTTAATCCCATCACAGTTAACACAATTGGCGACAACCCTTCAACGTCCGAAGGCTGAATATAGCAGTAAGCGTTGGAAATAAGGACATTCACGTCATTTCCATAGATATAACCAGGGAATAGTATACTGTCATCAGCCATTTCCTGCAATTGTTTTTCATAGGGGGATGGGTTTGGCGATCCGCCAATTAATACCAATTTTTTATCGGAATTTGAATTTTTAAATGCCTGGATTAAATAATGTAAGCCTTTATCGGGTATAAACCGCCCAATAAACAAGTAATACCCACCTTTCTTAATATTGGTTTTTAACAAGATATCCGTGTTCTCATCAATCGCTCCAACCTCACTTCCAAATGGGATAAACTTATATTTTTTTCCAAATTTATCCTCAAAAAGCTTTTTAGCTATTACGTTATCAAATATCACCTGATTTGGTAAATGAGCGGTAATAAAGGTCGAAAATTTTAAATAAGCTTTACCATACCAGGGCCATTTATCCCGTTTCCAATCTACACCGTCCTGGCTTATAAATACTTTTTTTCCAAACATCCGGAGTGGGAGTGCCCAAATGCTATTACCTCCATTTTGTATATGTACAATATCGGCAGTATTATGAAATATAATATCAAATGTGCTTCTACAGGAATGCCATAACGTATCAAAACCTTTTTTAGAAGTAGTTTTAATTGTTTTGATCTTTACGCCTTTATATTCATTAATATCAACAAATACGTCAGGGTATCGTCTGTTATAGGCAATAACACTATGGCCTCTTTCAACAAGCCTGGGGAATAGTTCAAGAGCAAATTTATCAGCCCCTGCAGCTCCTTTTGAAGGAGGAATTGACCGGAAACCAAAAGCGGCAATACGCATTATGACGTAAGTACTTATAAAATAGTGACGTCCTCTTTTACCAAGTGAATTTTTCCTTGCAGATAGTCAGTATAATAATCATCAATATATTCTCTTAACACAATTTTCCAATCCCGCATAATATTCATATTGCGCAATTCAAGCTTCCTGTTTATCAACCGTTCCGAAGTTGGCCTTGGTGCAAAATATGTATCCTTAAAATAGCTTGAGCTAACCTCATGAAAAGTAACCTCTTCTTCCAACCCTAATATATTTACCAATTCTTCGGCAACCTCACGTCGGCTGGTTTCGCCATTGCAAACCAGGTTATACAAGCCCCAATATTCCTTTTCTATCAATAACTTAACATTTTTAGCAAAATCGACGGTGAAGGTAGGCGTACCATCTTTATCATTTACAATATACAATTCGCGTTTTCCGCTTGCAAGTTGCTTAATAATTTTATTAATAAATTTTTTATCCTTATCAGGCCCCCCTCCCATCATCCAGCCTGCGCGGCAAATAATGTACCTGCTTGCGTGTTCACGAACATATCGTTCGCCCATGTATTTAGAGCGTGCATAGTGACCAAGTGGATTTGGTTCGTCCCAATCATCATAAAAATCCTTTTTCCCATCAAATATACCTGCGGTACTAATATACAGCATCGGTATATTCAATTTATTGGCGATAAATACTGCGTTTTCTACAGATATTGTATTGGTAAGATAAGTATCTTCTAAGTTAAGTTCACAAAATTCAAGATCGGTATACGCACCTAAATGAAACAGGTAATCGGGATTAAAATCCTCTACATCTTTTTTGTATTTTTCGAAATCACGAAAATCTAAGAAGCTAAGCCACTTTTCATTTACATCCTTATCTGTGCATTTAATTTCGTAATCATTTTTAAAAATACGGTAAAAAGCTTCACCCAGCATTCCACCTGCACCTGCAATATAAATTTTTTTCTTCATATGGATGTTCTCGTCATTATTACAAACTGGTAGATATATAATAATAACTACAAGATAACTTTCAGTTTAGTGTTTAATTCCCAAAATTAACGTTTTTTACTTCATTATCATTATGTTTTTTCAAAACTTCCGTTAATTTATAAAAAATAAATCATTAATATGTTCCCAGCCTGAACACTTACATTAAATATAAAACCTATAACCGATCGAATAATTGTTAAGTAAATATGATAGGCATTTTTACATTTTTTGTAAAAAAACCGGCGGAGATTATATTAAATTAACAGGGCATCAAATTTTACATGCTTTTATAGTATACGTAATATTAATATGATTAATTACAAGCATCTTTGGTTTTTGTTTGCTTTAATGTTAACCAATAAAAAATAAAGACAATTTTAGCATTGAATTAATAGCTGATAAATGAATATTCTTGTTGTTAACTGGTCATGGTACCCGAGTGGTGGGGATTGGACATATGTTGAAAATTTAATTAAAATATATGAGGAGAAGGGGCATCATGTTGTTCCATTTTCAATGAAAGATGACCGGAACTTTCCATCAATTTATTCTGATTATTTTATAGAAAATATTGATTATAAAAAAGTTGACAGGCGCAGCCTTACAGCAGGTATAAAAGTAGTAATGAACAGTATTTACTCTTTTGAGGCGCAAAAAAACTTAGAGCGATTATTAGCTGACGTTGCCATAGATTTTGCACATATTAATGTTATCCATCATTATATAACGCCAACCATTTTAAAAATCTTAAAAAAAAGAAATATTCCGATTATCTGGACATTTCATGAATACACCCCGTTATGCCCCGACAGTATATTTGTTAGTCATGGCCAGGTTTGTGAAAGATGTTATGGCGGAGCCTTTTATAATTGTATTACCCACTCCTGCAAAAAAGGCTCGTACCTGGCAAGTACAGTTGCCGCTTTAGAAAACTACGTTCATAAATTCCTTAATTATTATGCTTACGTAGATTATTATGTGTGCGGTTCTATTTTTCAGTACGAAAAATATAAGCAGTTTCATTTTTTCAATGAAAAGCTGGTACAAATTTATCACGGTTATAATTATGATGAAATTAAAAAAGCCATGCTTACAGCAAAGCAAAGCGATGAAAAATATATAGTATTTGTAGGCCGTCTTGAAAAAATAAAAGGGGTGCATACATTATTGAAAGCCATGCAAACATGCCCTGGTGTCACCCTTAAAATAGTAGGCGATGGCACACAGGAAGAAGAATTAAAAGCCTTCAAAAATAATTATCAATTAAACAACGTTACTTTTTTGGGTAAGAAAAACAAACAGGAAACACTGCAAATTATAAATGGGGCCGAATTTTTGATATGCCCATCAGAGTGTTACGAGGTTTTAGGCTTTACTGTGGTTGAGGCCATGGCTTTAAGCAAGCCTGTTATAGGCGCCGCTATTGGCGGAATACCGGAAATGGTAATTGACAATTACACAGGCCTGCTATTTGAGCCGGGGGATGCAGATCAATTGGCAAGCAGGATTAAATTGTTATATGAAAACAAAGATTTAATTATTGAAATGGGTAAAAATGCAAATAAGCATATTAATATGCTTATTAATAACGAAACGCACTTTAAAAATTTACAAAAACTTATCCCTTCATTATAACTGCACGTAACAATTTCAAATGGTTTTTGACCGATTTAATATTTTATATTTGCACCACTTAGTTTAACACCATTTTTTACATGCGCATCAAATACCTGCTATTTACTTTATTTTTTACTTTAATAATATTTGCAAAACAGACCATCGCACAGGGGATATCGATGAACGATATCTCCAATGTTAAAGTAAGCCAGCTAACTGATGAACAAATAACCCAGGCGTGGAAAAAACTACAGGATATGGGTGTTTCTGAACAGGATGCCTATAAAATCCTGATTCAAAAGGGAATGCCGCCCGATCAGGTAGAAGCTTTAAAAGACAGGATAACCTTATTAGGTTTAAATAAAAATCAGCAGGTTAAGCTTATTCCAGAAAAGAAAAAAGTAGATTTTTCAAGGGAAGAAAACGATTCTGTTTTAAAACCATTAATTGTAAAGCCTCGATCTGGCGGTGGTCCATCTACTGATTTACAGGTATATGGCGCAGATTTTTTTAACCAGGTTGACATAAGGTTTGAGCCAAACTTTTCTGTGGCAACACCAAAGGGTTATATATTAGGCCCGGGAGATGAAATAATTGTCCTTTTAACAGGCCTTAACGAAAGTACCCAAAGAATTAAAATTAGCCCGGACGGCAATGCTTCAATGGACCACGCAGGAATAGTTTATGTTAATGGATTTACTATTGAACAGGCTACTAATTTAATTAAAAGCAGAATGGCAAAAGTTTATCCTGCTTTAAATTCCGGGCAAACACACCTAACGGTGAACTTGGGAAATACCCGCAGCATCAAGATCACTATACTTGGTGAGGTAAAGGCGCCTGGATCATACACAATGTCGTCCCTGTCTACCTTATTTAATGCTTTGTATAATTCCGGGGGGCCAAACACAAATGGTTCATTGAGATATATCGAATTGATCAGGAATAACAGACTTTATAAAACGGTGGATTTTTATAGTTTCTTACAGAAAGGGTTATTGGATGGCAATATACGGCTGGAGGACCAGGATGTTATAAGAATACCTGTTTACAAAAAAAGGGTAAGTATAAATGGCGAGGTAAAAAATCCGGCTATCTTTGAGTTGAAGGAAAATGAAAGCCTGGAAGAGCTTATTGATTACGCAGGGGGATATACAGATATTGCTTACAAAGGTGTTGCTAAGATCGATCAGATCAATGCCCTTCAACGCGAAGTAAAAGATGTGCCTTCCAATCTTTTTTTAAATTATATACCACATAATGGCGACCTGGTACAAATTGGCGCTATAACTGACCGCTACACCAACAGGATTATTTTGGAAGGGTCAGTTTATCGCCCGGGCGTGTATGAACTTACTGCCGGCTTTACCCTGGCGCAGCTTTTAAAAAATGCCCAGGGATTAAAGCCCGACGCTTATATGGGACGTGGTTATATTAAAAGAACGCTCCCTAATTTGGAAAAAGATTTGATATCGTTTAAGCCAGGCGATATCATTAATGGGAAAAATGATATTCCCTTATTTCGTGAAGACTCGGTTGTAATACTTAACCAGGATATATTCACTTCAAACCAAAAGGTAATTATTGAAGGTTTTGTCAGAAAACCATCTGTTTTTACCTATCGTAAAGGGCTCAGGTTAGCCGATGTTATTGCGATGGCCGGCGGGTTTGCTGATGAAGCGGCTAATCACCATGTTGAGGTATCCAGAATCATTCAAAATGAATCCGATACCGTAGCCAATAAGTTAGTTCAAACATTTACAGTTAACATGGACACATTATTGGGAGCTAAAAATGATATTGAATTACAGCCAATGGATTTTATTTATGTTCCGCGTTTGGTTAATTACCGGTCGTTAGGCAACGTAAGTGTCAAAGGCGAAGTTGTATTTCCTGGCGATTATGCAGTGCAAAGAAGAGATGAAACAGTAATTGATTTTTTAAAGCGTGCCGGGGGCATAACACCTTATGGGTCGCTTGAAAATGCGCAGGTTTACCGAAAAGGAACCCGCGTAAATGTTGACCTCAATACGACCACAAACCATGACTCAACCACGAATAGAAAAATGATACTTCTACCTGGCGATAGCGTGTATATTCCGCGTGTTATATCCTATGTAGAAGTATCCGGAGCGGTTAATAACCCGCAATTTATAAGTTATAACGGCCATAGGTTTAAGTACTATATTAATGCAGCTGCCGGCGCTACAGAAAATGCAAGGTTAAAAGGCGCCTATATTAAATATCCTGACGGATTAAACATGCCGGTAAGGCACTTTTTATTTTTTCGCAATTATCCCAGCGTAAAACCCGGGAGTAAAATTATCGTTCCCGAAAAAACCCCGGATTCAAGGTTTAAAATAAACTTTGGGGATATAGGCGGTATAGCCGCAGCATTAACGGCGATAGTAAGTATCATTGCTATTTTACATAAATAATCATGAGCCAGGAAAATCCACCCTATCCTTACGAACCTGAATTTTCTTTTAAAAGGCTTGTGGATGACCGCACGGCCGATATTAAATACATTTTTCAATTTAAAAAAATGCTGGCGCTTGTTTTAATTTTGGGCGCATTGCTTGGTGCAGCGGCTGCCTGGTTAAAAGCCCCGACTTATACCGCCAGGCTTACTTTTGTAGTAGATGATTCAAAATCAAGCGGGAGTACCGGCGGTTTATCTGCATTAGCAGGCCAATTTGGATTTAATTTGGATGGACTGGGCGGGGCCAGCGGCGTATTGGCAGGAGACAATGTAGAAGAATTAATTAAAAGTCATAAATTGATAAAAGAAACCCTTTTAACAGCTTACGACAGCACACAAACGCTTGCAGACAAATATGCGGCAGTTTACAAACTCAGTCAAAAGTGGTTAAAATATAGTCCGGACGGGAAAATTACCCGGTTTCCCTTAAACGGAACACATAATACCAGGCTGCAGGATAGTTTGCTGCATGAAATGACCACGATGATACTGGATGGTGAATTCGAAATAGCGAAAACTGATAAAAAGCTGGGTTTTTTTGAAGTGAATATAACGATGAAGGACGAAAAACTGGCGCAGCTTTTTTGCACCAGGATGATCAAACAGTCGACGGATTTTTTTATTACTACCAAGACTGAAAGGTTAAGGAACAATGTTGAACGCCTGCAACACCGTGCGGATAGTATAGGTGCAATTCTTAATCACAAAACTTATGCCTTATCAGCAGCGAACCAAACGCTGTTAGATCTTAACCCTGCCTATACATCGGCGAATGCAAATGTGGAGGTAAAAGATCGTGACAAAATTGTACTAACTACTATATTTTCTGAAACCGTGAAGAACCTGGAAGCCAGTAAAACCATGCTTGCACAAGAAACACCTACAGTTCAAATTGTTGATGAACCCGAATTACCACTAAAGAAAAATAAGCTTAAATACTCTATAGCTATATTGACCGGTGTCCTTATATCGGGAATATTGTTTAGCTTGTTTAAATTATTAACACGCAAAAAGGCTAAAATCTAAACGTTACACCCAATTCGGCATGTAAATTATATACGGTATTATTGGGGATATAATATTGATTCGGGGTATAATTTTTTAATATCCATTCATAATTTAAGGATTGAACCTCCTGTAGCTTTGCATTAAATATTAAGTTCTTGTAATTCCATTCACCAGTAAGGCCAAATGCTAAATCCACCCAATTTCGGCTGTTACCATTTATATCCGGAAAATAGACTTGAGAAAAATCAACCTCATGTTCGTAGCGTTCAATCTCTATTCCCAATTTTTTCAATCCAGATACCCAACTCACATCCATAGATTGAAGATTGCCGCCTGGACCAGTACCTGCCCCAAGAACTTGCCCTTCATTGGTATTGCCTTGCAGAATATTATGTACGCCCAAATACCACGAACCAGAATTCCTTACTAACCAATCAGGGCTCTGTGAAATTTGAGTAATCTCTGAACTGAATAAAATATGCTGTTCACCGGAACCACTCATCGGGAACATCTTTCGAAAGCCGAATATATAAGCCCGGGCATGATCCGGTGAAAGCACGAAATCGCGCAAATCAACGGCATTATCATCTCTGCCGTATTCAAAATAAACTTCGGCCTGTTCCTTAGGAAACAGCCACCTGGCATAGAGAGACGTTTCCTGTTTCAGCGGATAACCATAGCCCACCGTTTTTTTAAATAATGAAAAAAAGAAAGGGGCATAAGCGCTAAAGCCCTGGGCTTTGACATCACTATAATAGGCCATAAAGGTCCTTATCCAACCAATTGTCAACCCAGGTATCCACTTGGGGTGATAATTAATATTAAATCCAGTAAGATAACGCCAATCGTTTTGTTTAAGAACATATAGACTTTGCCCATTAGGTAAACTTGTGACAGCTAATGGAGGCAGCCCCGAACCATCAAGGCGGCCGGCTAAAATCTGACCTTCAAAATATCCGGCAAATGTTTTTATCGGGCGAACGGTATTTAAAGTAACATGTTTAAACCCGGGCGCATTATTACTTAATATCAACGAATTTTGTATACCCGGCCCCCACCATAAATTTTCGGTCGATAAATCTATGGATACAGCGCCAAGAGTCAACATGATATTGCTTTGCCCCCAAAATACTTTGCTGTATGCACCGTTCCCAAAACGTTCCGGGGCATCTATATCATTAAAATAGATATAGTAATTTACCAGATCCTGGCCGGTGTGGCCACTCGCAAATCCATTAAACGGGGGGTTTGCGGCATAAACATACTCTGGCCGCAACTGTATGCTTAAAGGGCCATATTTAAAGTAAACACCACCGCTAACAACAGTCTGATAACCTTTTGCGGGTATCATTGGAGCCTCATTCCATCCGTACGGATGATTAGAATTAAACTGTTGCTGCCAGCTCAAGGGTAAAATTTGAAAAGCACCATGACCATTAGCGAAAGAAACGGGGTTAGCCTCAATCCAATGATCACGCTTAAAGGTGCTATCCGGATCAAATACATTATTAACGTGTAATGTGGAAGCAGAGATAATGGGCCGAACTGTAAAAGATACAACTGAATCAACTTTTCCAAGCAACTGCATTCTTCTGTAATAGTCATCCAATACTGGTGTACCTACCGGCAAAGATTGCGCATTTACTTTGCTTTGTAGTAAACCATCAGTGAACGCAAACACCACACATAATATAAAAAATATTTTTTTCATTTTAGTTATAGTGATTAAAACCGGTAGGTAATACCTGCCTGTAATTGTAAATTATAAGCGTTTAACTGGTTTACAAAAAATATGTCATCCCCATTTTTCTTTAAGGCCCATTGGTAGTTTAAAGATTTGATCCCCAGTACCTTAGCATTAAAAATAAAGTTTTTATAGTTCCATTCACCCGTCAGCGCTATACTCAAGTCCACCCAATTCTGGGAATAATTCTTGCTGTCCTCAAAGGCGTAATAGTAAAAATCATTATTGTGAACATAGCGATTAAATTGAAGCCCTATTTTCTTTAATCCTTTTACCCAGCTAACCTCTACAGTTTGCAAATTAGCCCCGGGGCCTATGCCAGCGCCCAGCTCCTGCCCCATATTGGTATAGCCTTGCCTGATAAACTGGCTCACATACCATTCTGTTCCGTTTTCGATATTGGTTACAGAATTTTCCTGCAATTGGGTAACTTCAACGCCGATCAAAATATTACCGTTATCCGATCCCTTTAAAGGCAAGAGTTTTCGAACACCAAAAATATAAGCACGTGAGTTATTTGGTTCTAATAACCACTGCAAAAGATCGGCAGTGTCATTATATTGACCCCATTCAAAATATATTTCGGCATGTTCCTGTTCCCATATCCAGCGCATAAATACGGAGCTTAACTGGTCCTGTTTGGCAATTGGATTATCAGGTGCGCCGGTTTGTTTAATGATAGAAAAAATGGGAAGATAGTCCTTTATGCTACTTAAAGATTTACCAAACGTTTGTGCGCTTTTATCAAACCCTAAAAACAAACCAGGGACCCATTTTGGTTGCCAGGTAAGAATAATGCCGGATAAGTAGCGCCAATCCGTGGGTTTAGGAACATATAAGTCGGTGCTAAAGAAATAATGATCCGGCTCTAATGGAGGAAATCCTGAATTTTCCAATCTTCCCCCAATAATCTGCCCTTCAAAAGAACCGATTGGCGTTTGCAACGGCCTTAAAGTATTTAAAGTTACATGCGGAAAACCGGGTGCGGTATTACTCATCAACAATGAATTTTGTATCCCGGGCCCCCACCATAAATTTTCGGTCGATAAACCAACCGATAGGGCCTTAAAAAAGTTTAACCTAACACTACTTTGCCCCCAGTATGCTTTTTTATAAGAGGTTGTACCAAATCTGACCGGTAAATCAATGTTATTATAGATATCGTAATATCGCGCAAAAATCACATCGTATTGATTCGGGTTAAATGTGCTGAATGCAGGGTTGGCCGCATCAACAAATTCGGGCATGAGTTGAATACTTAAAGGCCCATATTGTGCGAAAAAACCCGCGCTCACCATTGTTTGCAAACCTTTAGCTGGTATCATTGGGCCATCATTCCAGCCGTAAGGATAATTAGAATTAAATTCTGTTTGAACACTTAGCGGCAAAAGGCTGAATGTCAGTTTTTTATTGTTAGTTTGCCATAAACCTTTTGAATTTAATAAACCATATCTCCGTTCTGTAGTATCCGGAAAATATGCATCAGTTCCTTTCTTAATAAAATTGGGGAAAATTGGACGAACCGTAAGAGAAACGTTTGTATCGGTAATGCCAAGTAACTGTGCCCTTCTATAATAATCTTCTAAAACCGCAGTACCAACCGGAAGTGACTGTGCATGAACATTAAATTTTACAAAAAAAATCAATGTAAATATAACGGTAAGCCTGACGAACTTCATAAAGTAATTGCTTGTATGTTGATGTTATCTACAGACCAACTTTTCTCACACATTGGGTTAGGGTAATCTTTTTGATCCCAGGTATCCAAACATTGAACAGTTATAGTTTTCCCTGAATCCTTAAAAGTCTTCGTAATCTTATACTGAGTTGTTCCATTTGGGTTGGCTTTCAGGCTACAAACACCTGGCAGATCAGTCTTGTAAGCTCCGGTTTTGGGATTGCCGTAATTGTTGGGATAGTTAAATGGATAAGACTGCGGCGGGCAAGTGTTGCCGGGAATACACGATAAATTAGAAAATGTTGCATTTATATAGGGAACTCCATCAATAAGCATTTCCCAAATCTCCGGCCCTTCTGGAGCAAGGTCACCTCGCCAGTTATCATGAATATATAAATCAAAAGAAACGGTAATTAAATTATGTTCAGGCAAATTGTTTATTGAAAGGGTAAAATAGCCATTACTAAATTGTCCAAGTACATTAGATCCGTTAAATTGACTAATTATCCCATTGCTTATATTAGATAAATTACCTGTTTCAAAATCATTATGGTAAACCGTAACCACACCATTAACAGTCTTATTACAAGAGAAAATAAGAATAAAAGAAATGACGAGAAGTAACTTTTTAGTCATATTGCAACATTAGCTATAGTATCTAACTCTTCAAAAACAGAATTCTTACTTTTAAACTCATGCACAATTTGTTTCATTGTTTTTACCACGAGCTGATCATCATTATTTTTGGCGTGATAAATTAAATCATAAATCTGGGTTTCAATTTCATTAAACAAATATTCCCTTACTTTTCCTATCATTATCTTTTCATGATGGGTAGGCATAGTATTTTCGTTGTCGTTGAGCAATTCTTCAAATAGTTTCTCACCGGGCCTTAATCCTGTAAACTCAATTTTTATATCCTGGTTAGGTATCAACCCGGCCAGGCGTATCATTGTTTTTGCCAGGTCAATAATTTTTACAGGTTTACCCATATCAAATATATAAATCTCACCGCCAGTACCCATACTTCCGGCCTCTAAAACTAAACGGCAAGCTTCAGGTATAGTCATAAAAAATCGGGTTATTTCCGGGTGGGTTACTGTAACAGGGCCACCTTTTTCTATTTGCTGCTTAAACCTGGGGATAACCGAACCATTTGAACCCAACACATTACCAAAGCGTGTAGTAATGAACCTGGTATTTGAGATGGTATGATTTAAATGACTTAGCCCATTTTTAAAAGTAAACTCTCTGTTGCTTATAGATTTATTTAAAGATTGTACATAGATTTCAGCGATTCTTTTTGATGCACCCATGACATTTGTCGGGTTTACCGCTTTATCGGTAGATATCATCACAAATTTTTGTACTGAATATTTTACAGATAGCTCCGCAATAGTTTTAGTGCCTAAAACATTTGTTTTCACTGCTTCAGACGGATTATCTTCCATCATTGGGACATGCTTATATGCCGCAGCATGGTAAACGTAGTGCGGCCTGTAAGTTTCAAATAAATGTTGCATCCTATTCTCATCCTTTACATCGCCTATAAACGCAAGAAAGTTTAAATCGCTATATAATTCTTCAACTTCAAGGTACAAATGGTGTAAAGCAGTTTCAGATTGGTCGCACATGATAATTAAGCCTGTATCAAACTTTAATAACTGCCTTACTATTTCGCTGCCTATAGAGCCGGCCGCACCGGTTATTAATATCCTTTTCCCCTTTAGTTCCGCTTGGATCCCTGTGATATCAATTTCAATAGATTTTCTGTTTAAGAGATCCTCAATATTAATTTCTTGAATTTGTATTGGCTGTAGTTTTCCACTCTGCCAGGCTTCATGCGGTGGAATATTTAGCACTTTAATATCATTTTCAAGACAAATATCCACTACATTACTTTTGTGATCCATTGGTATGGTATATGAAGCAAAAATAATTTCGTCAAGACCATGCGCTTCTATTAACGCCGGCAAATCTTTAGCATCTAAAATAGTAATTCCGTCTATTGTTTTTCCTATTTTTCGTTGGTCATCATCTACAAATGCTATAATATTTTTATTCACCCTGGAATCATGGTCCATTGATCTTTTTGTTGCGACACCTGCCTCGCCTGCACCATAAATAATCACGCGCCTTTTGTCTAATTTTAGGTTTTTGATATAAAGGAAAAAGTATTTTATTAAAACCCTGTAAGTAACCATTAGTAAGAAACAGGTTAAACCATTGATGATCAATATACTGTTTGAGATCATGAGGTATCTGCCCAACGCCGTAGTTATCAGGCTTATTAAAAAGAATAAGCCATTGCTTAATAACACTGCAGACAAAATTCTTATTGAATCCTGTGCGCTGGTGTATCTAATGATACCTGCATAAGTTTTTACAACAAGGAATGCGATTGTGCTTATTGCAGACAATATTAGGGCGTTCCGGCAAAACGCGACATAATTTAAATTAGAAAAGTCAAAATTGTATTTAATGGCATAAGCAAGGGTTAATGACAGAAAACAAATTAATAAATCTAACGTAAAGATGATCCAACGGGGAACTATATTTATTTGTTTTAATAAGGTAGATGAATTCATATGGCAAATAATGGTAAAATTATAACTATAGTAATTTTAAGGACCAATTAATATAATCATATCAGTTATTATTAAGGTAAAGGCATTGAACACTAATAAATATAAAACTATAATTTATTACATGTAACAAAACTACCTAATTTATCTGTAAAATATTCTAAAAAAAACATTATATAATACAATTCACTTATTCTTAAGCATTTAAAAGACTACCAGGCCCTTGAATAATTAACCGAACCAGAATAAAAGCAAATATCGAAAAAATCATTGTTAAAATTAGGGTAACAAGGGATAACGGAAAAATGTTTACTATAGTAATGTTTATTAATGCCTGGATAGCCATATATAATAAAGTGACGGCTAAATGCGGCATTTTTTTTTCGTTGGCCAAAAATTGATAAAAGTGGCTCCTGTGCGCTTCAAAAATATTTTCCTTTCTTAATAATCTAAAAAAAATCGTTGTCATAGTGTCCAGGTCATAAACCAACAAGAAAAGTAAATAACCCGGATTATTAGTTTTTACTATTAATTGCAAAAGAAAAAAAGCAATAATAAAGGCTACGCTTACACTCCCAACATCACCCGCAAAGCATTTTGCTTTTGTCCTGAAATTGAAAAAATTAAAAACCAGTAAAGCCAAAATAACCCCGATAAGATAGTTTTCATTTGTAAATAGAATGATATATTTATTTATATAGCATAATGTAAGCATTGTAATTAAAGCATACCCCCCGGTAATCCCGTTAATGCCATCCATAAAATTGATGGCATTTATCGTTCCTATAACAAATACAAACCCTAACATTGCCCAATAAAAAGGGAAGTTATATATACCTAATTGATAAAATAATAGTGCAACTGAAATTAAATGAAAAAGGAGCCGAATTTTTTTTCCTGTTGGTTTAATATCATCAATAAAACTAATAAAGCTAATTAACAGAAGCCCTGTAATGAAATAGGTATATTCCCATCCCCAACAAAAAGCTCCTAATAAAAATCCTATGGTGAAGATAATACCGCCGCCCCTTATTGTCACTTTTGTGTGTGAACTTCGATGGTTAGGGTGGTCGATAATATTGTATTTATCGGCTATTTTAAAGTAAATGAGTTCAATTGCGAAGAGCACAAAAAGAAAAATAAAAAGGAAAGGTAGACTCATAAAGACGGAGGGGTTTGCCCAAAATTACGTTATATTAAATGAATTGGCCGTTATTTTCAGCCCTTCGATGGCTGTAAGCGGCAATTCCTTATTAAGAACTTTTTTAATCTTTTGATTACTCACTACATAATTTTCGGTAAGCTTATTCAAATGTTCGCTATTTAATGGCAAACGCAGCACATCGCCCGTTTTGGCCATAAATTTTATAATTGCCGGGGATATTTTCCATAGCCTTGGATTTACATTTAATGACTTTGCCAAAATAGAAACTACCTGATTTGTCGACAACGCTTCATCATCAGATACGTTATAAATACCCGATTCGATACAATCATTATTAATTAATTCATTTATAACAAAGCATAAGTTTTCTACACTTAAAAAAGAACGCTTATTATTAAACCCGGCAAGCGGATAAGGAATACCTTTTTTTACAAATTTGTATAATAGGTTAAGATTGCCCTTGTTACCGGGGCCATGTACCATACACGGGCGAAGTATATAATACGACTTATCTTTGGGTAAAGGTTGGCTTTGGATATATCGCTCAGCCATTAGTTTTGATTTGCCATAGTGGGTTTGGGGATCAGGGTTTATATTTTCATCCAAAATCCCTTTAACGGAATCGGCAGCCGCTTTTACCGAACTTATGAATATGAATTTTTTAGCATCTGATTTCAAAAAAGCATCATAAAGATTTTTTGTAAGCTCAAAATTTACCTGGTAATATTCATCAGGATTTGAAGTTTTTTTTAGGTCGTGGGCTTTACCGGCGAGATGGATAATGCAGCTGCGTGACTGGGCTTTAGTCTGTTTTTGCCAATCGAATCTTAAATTTAAGTCGATAATATCAGTTGATGCATTACTTTTTAAAAATAATCCTAAATTTTTTCCAACAAAGCCAGTTGATCCTGTGATTAAAATATTCATAACAATTAATACAAGTCACCTTCTTTTAAAACTTCTGCTACTTTTTTTAGTGCTAAACCTACTACATGATGCATATCATAATATTTATAGTCAGCTAACCTGCCACCAAAAATCACTGTCCCATTTTCGTTGGATAAATCTTTATATTTTTTAAAAAGCTTATCATTTTTAAAATCGTTAACCGGATAATATGGTTCATCGCTTTTTGTCCACTCTTTTGGATATTCCATAGTTATAACAGTCTTATCCTGGGTGCCAAACTCAAAATGTTTGTGTTCAATTATCCGGGTAAAAGGAGTTTTTGCGTCTGTATAATTAACAACCGCATTACCTTGAAAATTTTGAATATCTAATATTTGGCTCTCAAATTTTAAACTTCTGTACTCAAGCGTTCCAAATTGATAAGCATAATATTCATCAATCATGCCGGTATAAACAATCTGATCTGCTAAATCATTAAGTTCATTACGGTTTTTTAGATAATCTATATTGAGTCTAACTTCTATGTCTTCAAGCATTTTCGAAATGAGCTTAGTGTAACCACCTATAGGGATACCTTGATAATCATCATTAAAGTAGTTATTATCAAAAGTAAATCTTATAGGTAGGCGTTTAATTATAAATGCAGGCAACTCGGTTGCTTTTCTACCCCATTGCTTTTCGGTATACTCTTTTATGAGTTTATAATATACGTCCGAACCTACGAGCGATAAGGCCTGCTCCTCTAAATTTTGAGGATCAACTATGTTAAGCTTTGCAATTTGTTTCTGTATGATTTCCTTCGCTTCGTCGGGAGTTTTAACTTTCCATAATTGATAGAAAGTATTCATATTAAATGGCAAGTTATATAACTCGCCATTGTAATTAGCAATGGGTGAATTGGTATATCTATTAAATTCAATAAATGAATTTACGTAATCCCAAATCTTTTTGTTACTTGTATGAAAAATATGTGCCCCGTAAACGTGTACATTTATACCCTCAATATTCCGGGTAAAGATATTACCTGCTATATGATCCCTTTTATCTATTACTAAACATTTTTTGCCTCTCTTTCTGGCTTCGTGCGCAAAAGTACAACCATAGAGGCCGGCGCCCACAACCAAAAAATCGTATTCTTTCATTGTTATGTTCTGTATTTAAAATAACTTATAATTGCCCAGTTCGTTAAATAATATAAGCTTGGAAGTAATCCCAGTTTTTCTATATTATAAAGAACTTTAAAATGCGGCATTATTACTTTTTTCTTTTTACGGCTAGCCGAAGAACCAAGTATACGATAGTTAGCTAACACTTCTTTATTCCCGTATGCCACCTTTACTTTTTTTATTATCTCAAGCCAATAAACATAATCATCCCTTAAACTTTTCATGTCTTCGCGCAAATATATCTTGCCGTACTGTTCGGTATTATACAAGCCGGTTAAACATGATATCGAACAAGTTTTTAATAGATCTGAATAAGTTACTTTTTCAGGAACAATAAAAGGTTTTAAAATTTCATGTGAATTTTCATCTATACGTGTGTGGGATGAATAAACAAGTAATGCATTTTTATCGCCCATTAATTTCAATTGTTTTTCCAAAAAATCAGGATTCCAGGTATCATCAGCATCCAACAAAGCTATATATTGCCCCTTGGCAAGCCTTATTCCATTATTGCGGGCCGATGCTGAACCGCCATTTTTTTGTTTAACAAGCTGTATACGTGAATCTTTTAAAATATATTTATTTACTATCTCTGCACCTTTATCAGTTGAACCATCATCAACGATAATCATCTCCCATTTTTGATAGTTTTGGCTTAAAACAGATTCTATTGTTTGGCCAACAAAACGCTCACCATTGTACATTGGTGTAATTATCGATACTAATCCTTTTTCCATTCCGTTTTATTTTTTACAAAAAATTTTACGACCTCTTTTATCATGATTATCCGCCCCATTAGCATCTGACCTTTCGTACGGTTGCTTTTACCTACATTTAATGGGGTGAAAGTTGCTGAATGGCGCCGATATAAAAGCAATGGTACAGGATAGAAATAAACGTTCCCAACCATTTCTGCCACTATACCTATCCACAAATCATGTCCAATCTCTTTTGTGTCCGGAAAAGGTAATGCTGCACTTAGTACCTTTTTATCAAAAGCCATACATGAGCCATAATAAGAGCTTTTGATCATGTTTTTTATTATTCCTTTACCCGAATTAAAGTATTTAAAAAATGATGGGTGTAAGACATTCAGCTGCTCGTCTACTATCATAGAGTCGCTAATAACCAAATTATATGTATTAAGTAATTCAATCATTTGTATATATTTACCGTCAAGCCATATATCATCCTGATCTGATAAAAAAATAAAGTCTCCTGACGCGTGCCGCAAGGCATTTTGAAAGTTTGTTATTGGATTGCGAAACGAATTATTCGTTAATAACTTTATTCGTTTATCCTTAAATCTTTTTATAATATTGATAGTATCATCAGTTGATGTATCATCAGATATTATCAATTCATCTTCCGGATTAAGTTGTTTTAATATTGATTCAACTTGTTCCGTTATAAATTCTTCCCCATTGTAAGAAGCCATACAGACAGAGTTCATGCGCTATTTAAGTAAAATTTAGCAAAAGTTTGAAAATAAATTAAGCTTTTGGTTCGGCAGGATAATGTCACAGCGCGCATAAACGCAACTAATAAAAATTTAACATCATCAAATAAATTAAGTTTCTCAAAATTTTTTGCACCCGCACAAAAAAAAGAATATCTTTTATTTAATGTATGTATATCAGTTTCATTATTGGAGAAGTCTTGTTGTGCAACAGAGTCAACGATAACAAATTTAGATTGCTTCTTTTTAAACCTTTCAATAAATTGGAAGTCACTAAAATCTAATTTAATCGCTTCATTGTACATTCCTGCGCAAAAAAACTCATCCAGGTCAATCAACATTCCGCTATTAACTGGTGAAATGTTGTGGAAAGTCATTAAGCCTGCAAAGACTTTTTTTAAAGGAAACCCCCTACCAAAATAAAATCTACAAGGAGAAAATATAATATTATTTGCCGTCATTAAAATTGGAGCAAATAATTTAATGTCGGGATTGTTTTTCAGGGCCTCAGAATATTTAAAAAATAAATCAGTCGAAAATGTCGTGTCTTGATCCAGAAGAAGGACCCATTTTTTCCCGGATATTTTTTTGGCATAACTGGCTCCATAATTATAAGCTTTACTCACTCCGCTATTAGTGCTGTCATGAACATAATGTATATTCAATCGTTTATATAAAAAATCCTTTCTTTCTTCCATTTTAAAAGGACTATTATCGTAAACTAACACATCCAAAAAATTATCGCTTAATTCTAAAGACTTATTCAACGATAAGATTGTTTTTGAACCGTTAAGTTTGGAATTATATAAGACAACGATCGCCAAAATTTCATTTACATCAAGCATAGGATTAGAAATAATTAAAAATAATTTTATTGTACCAAATATCAATAGACATCAACATCAAACCTATTGATAAAAATATAATAAATGCAATATGCTTTTCTTTTATTAAATAAATTAAAAAGGGAAGCAATATGATTTCTACAATACCGAGTAGTTCCCTGATCCGAAATGCAAGGACAGGTAAAGTTGATAAGAATGTGAAGAGAAAAATGGAAAATGCATATATTTTTATAAGTACCAATGCATATTTATTCTTTTCATAAAGAAACTTGTTCTTCCATAATAAAACCAATAAAAAACAAATTCTAAAAATCACCAGTATATTAAATACATTTATTTTTGTATCCACTCCCATTTCTAATAATTTATTATAAGCGATAAGCTTACTGGAAATAAATTCTATTGGTATTAATGTGGCCATGGAAACTATATTAATACCCAATAAATAAGATATAAATCCAAAGGCTATTAATCCTAAATAAAGATATGGGTTTAAGGTTTTCGGCTGCACAAAATAGAATAGCCCAAAAATTAAAAAGGAATAATGAAATAACGTTCCCAGTAAAATAAAAAATAAAAAAATGTATTTTTTTCTTTCATATATTGACGGAATGGACAACAAAAGAATCGAGGATGCTATACCTACTCTTATTTGGGTCATTTCATGAAGCAGGAAAAATGTTGAAGAGTATATAATTAACGAAAGCAAGTAAAGACTCGATAATTTTTTAATGGCAAAGCCTTTAGAAAGAACACCAATAACTGCATAAATTAGAAAAACACCTATTGAACTATTGAAGATTACTTTTGAAATGCTGCTGATTAAAAAAAATGTCGGCTCAAGTTCAATAAAGCTATGAGTATCAATGTTGTCATAATAATCAACATATGTTGAGTAATCAGAACAGCATTCAGAAGGCCTAAAGCCTGAAATGAAAGTTAATAGAACTAAACAAAACCAAAACGTATATTGTTGAATATTATATTTAATAGAAATATAATATGATAGTACTAAAAAAAAATAAATTGCATAATAAAACCACATGTCGGCAATGCTTAATAATTGTTTGATATTTTTTTAGCTAAGTCGCCAATTTCATTTTTCGTAATTGCTTTAGCAACTCTTTTGCCGAATTGCAAAGGTCCGAATATTTAAATCAAGTCCATTTGTATTTTTAATTGAAATCATTATTATTTAAGCCTCTGAACTGACTAAAACAGACAATTTGTTTTTTATCTGAGCGAGCGATTGTGTTTCTGCTAATTTTCTTAAATTCATTTGTTGAAATTGATACTGGTCTAACAAATATTTCTCTTTATTAATTATTCGTGTTAACAGCGTATCTAACTCTTCAAAAGTATCACACAGGAAACCAATGTTACCCGAGGTTTTGAATAAATAATTAAAATAACTGTGCTTTAAAGCAATAATTGGTTTAAGGCAAGCGATCGAATCTATTAATGACCCACTTACTCGGTAAACGTAATTGTCTTCAGTAAATGTAAAAACAGCGTAGTCAATATCAGCTATATTTTCCTCGTATTCGCCTGTAGCGAGAGATTTATTATCTTTTGATATAATATTGACGGCTCCAAAATTTTTAACTTTAAGTCCAAGTTGTATTTTACCAATGAGCCGAAACTCCGCATGTCCCTTTTGTACAGCAGCTACATGGGAATCTGCCAGTTCAAAAAACAATGTGGAATTCTTTTTTTCCAACGCAATTCCTATATGGCCGAAAACTATTTTGTTATTTGATATAGGTTTCTTATCATTACATATACCTATTATAGGATGACCAATCACAATAATTCTATTGGCGGGTAAATTTTGGGCTTCAATTAACTTTGCTTTTACTATTTCCGACAAAACTAAAATCTTAACTGTTTTACCAAGTTGTCTTAAGAATAATTTATATATCTTACTCCTGATTTTGCTAATAATACTGATTCCCGTGATAAAAAGAAACTCTATCTCTCCATGTATCACAAAAAATACGGGCATTTTCACCTTTTTAGCTTTGTACCCTGCGTACAAAAGCGAAGTACTACTTAAACAAGTAAAAAAAACAGCATCGGCATTTTTTGTATGATTATTATAAATATCCTTTATAAAAAAGAAATCATTAATTTTCTTTTTTATAAATGGAATCAACGCTTTTAAATACCCGGTTGGAATTTGGGCTTCTATATATGGATGATATTTTAAATTAGAAAAATATATATTTTTCGCTGCTACAGCTTCAGCATGGACAGATTCGGAAATGAAAAAAACATCATCATTTTTATAAATCTCAGCAATTATTGATGTGATTGCCGCATTAAATGAAACATGATTATACCCGGCCGCAAGTTTATCTATAACGAAAATTTTCTTTTTACTCATGCGCTATTAATTAATCAAAATAAGGCATCCAACTCGGGTTATAATTCAGATCCCTGTTTCGTTCCCTAATTTTAACTGCCGGTATTCCAGCAACTACATCAAATTCACCCACATTTTTTGTTACCACGGCACCTGCACATATTACCGCCCCCTTACCTACATGTACGCCGGGAAGAATTATTGCCCTGGTTCCTATCCATACGTAGTCCTCAATAATAACGTCTCTTGAACGTCCCGAAAAATTAACTGAATTATAATCATGATCTTCAGTTATGAGTTGTACTTCAGGAGATATAGATACTCTGTTGCCTATAAATAACCGTCCTCTTCCATCCAGATAACAGTTTCTATTGATAGTGCTATTTTCTGCGATATTTATATTAGTACCAAACAAAAAGCAATTTAAATGTATACTACTGCCTTCGCCAATTTTAACCCCCATAATTTTTTTATAATATTGGTGCCTGATAAAATAAAAGGGAATTTTATTTATCCAATAGTTTGAAAAATAGTTTTGGAAAAAAGTTCGGATGCCTTTATGTATATACTTAAAAATTGATCTGCTTAGCACTAATTGGAAATATCTGTATAAATAATATAACCTGTTCTTAAAATTCAAATGTCCGTGCCTCTTCAGAATATAAACACTATCTTTAAGATGCTTGTAGGCATTATTGGAAACGCCATCTTCTAAAAAAGCGACAACGACAACATCAGCTGAGTAGAAACTGCCTCCCCGACTATATATCTTGTATATAAAGTCAAAATCTGCGGCTATTTTAAGCTCCTCAGTTATTTCAAATTTGTTTTGTTTTAATAAACTCGTTTTCGCAAACAAGGCGCCATGACGGAAACATGGTCCTTTCCAAAGTTCCCGGTCAGAATGGTTGACAATCAAATCAACTACGTCACCATTCGTATGTATTATTTTTGACCGGCCGTATACCATGTCGTAATCGAAAGATTCGCTTAGTTCTTCTATGATGTTTTGGAAAACGTGATCGTTATATAAATAATCTCCGCAATTAACGAAAATTGTGTATACACCGTTAGCTTTATCGATACCCTTATTCATCGCATCATAAATGCCTTTATCGGGTTCTGTTATCCAATATTTAATATTGTTCTTGTATTTCTCTATAAGATCAACGGTGCCATCGGTTGATGCTCCATCAATAATTATATATTCTACATTCTTATATGTTTGATTAATTACACTTATTATTGTTGTTTCAATACTGGAAGCAACATTAAAAGAGACAGTGATGACAGAGATTAAAGGATTATATTTTTGCATTTATAGATTTAACGTCCAAATATAAGTCATATAGATTTACTAACAATAGATTGATATAGTTGTAACGTGTTTTGACAGGTAACGTCCCATGAAAAGGATTTCAGTCGTTGCCTGCCTTCAAATATCAACGATTCACGTAACACATGATTGGTAATTATAGTATTCACAGCAAGTTGAATAGAGTTTGCATCTATTGGGTCAAAATAAAGAGCTGCACCACCACCAACCTCGGGCAAAGAACCGCCTCTGCTTAATAAACACGGGCAATCACATGCAAAAGCCTCCAGAACTGGGATGCCAAAGCCTTCATATAGACTCGGAAATATAAAAGCAAACGCGTTTCCATACAGCGAGGCCATATTGTAATCCGTAAACTTTCGATGTTTTACGTGATTTTTTAAATCTAACTTCCGTATAACTGTCATTTCCTCACCATTAAACTCGGCGCCCCCTGCGCAAATAAATAATAAATTGTGATTTTTTAAAATGGGCGCTATTGCCTCAAGACAAAAAATGAAGTTTTTATAGGCTACCCTGCTTCCTACATATAGGAAATATTTCTGATCAGCATCATTAGCATAAATTATATCGTTAGCATTTAAAGAATTACCTAAACCGATTACCTGAATTTTATCAGCTTCCACATTGTAAATTTCGATTAGATCTTTTTTAGTTGTTTCAGATACAGATATTATTTTTCTTGCTTTTTTTAATATTTCCTTTTTATACAGAACTGTTTTATAGTCCCTGGCCAGAAAATCGTACTTATCAGAAAATTTCTCATGAATCAAATCGTGAAAGGTTACAACGTAAGGTTTGTTTTTTAAATATTTTAAAAAGTAGGGGTTATAATACGTTGGATGAAATATGTTATAATCATCTTTTTTTAAATATTTTATGGATACTAACTCGTTTAATAATTTTTTTAGCCTTCCCCTGCTTCTAAAAGCCTCTTGTCCCGGGAAAAATGGAATGGTTGTAAAATAATCTTTATCTTTTGCGTAAACATTTTCTGAAAATTTAATGGTATTTACAATCTCGTGATTTAATTGCGTAATGCCTTTGGTTAACTCATAAAAATATCTTGGAATTCCACCAAAGTTTAAAAAGTCGTAGGCTTGGTGATCGTATAAAATTTTCATAGATGCATTTTTTTAATATACTTCAGTTGGGTAGTACGCTATCAGTTAGCTTTTACGAGTTTTAATTTAAAACATTTCATTAAAAATTTATTAAATAACCGTTTAGCTAAATTGGTAAAAGATACTTTTGGATTGTCATTTACGACAAGGGAAGAAGTTGATTGAACTTTGTTTTCAAGTAAATGATTTTTATAATCATCGCAAATCGACTTTAAAAACGGCGTATTACTAAAAGTATATTTAGGGTTGTGTATTGAAGCTTGTTCAACGTTATAATATTTGTAACCAGTGAAGTGAAAAAAAACAAGGGGCACCAATTGATTTACAAAATAGCATCCATCGGAAACAGAAAGCCTTCTCTCGTGCAGGTTGTAAAAAGAAGTGTTATATCCTAAATTATCAACTATAAAAGTTTCGTTAAAATAAATAGGCACCAAATTTAACCATGATTGATCCACAAATACTTGCGGAAATGAAGATTTATAATAATAACAATAGTCTGCCAGGCGATTCTTCCACCAATTTAAAAAATCGGATGCCACTTTTGTATTCGCAACTTCAAAATATCCGGCGTTAAATATCCCACTTTTAAGTAGTGTTATATCATTTGTAGTACTACTCTCCGATGGATCAACCGGTAAAAAAAAATGAGGCGTTAAAAAGATAGACGCAGTTGTATTTGCTTCGAGGTCTTTATCAAATGTATTAAATAACATTATATCACTGTCCAAATATTTTAGACGGGTGATAGTTTTGTTTTTAAGAATATGTTCAGCAAAATATGGTTTCAAGGCGCAGCTCAATTCAAATAAAGTATACTTAGCTTGCATCGACTGTATGCTAACCGCATCTTCAAGCTCACTACTTTCAAGCACTGTTAAATTTCCAAGAGTTAACACGCTATTTAGGTCATCTTTTTCTCCTATCAAGCATATAAAAAAAATATAATCACGATTATATTTGATCACACTATCACCCAATGTTTTAGCATATGATACATAATCCGGCGTTATTACAGTAAAGGCTGCTTTCATAAAATGACAATTTTGAAAACCCAAACCAAAAAATTTTAGTTTGCGTTTAATATCGAGATTTAAGGGTTATTGAATTTGCGGAATATATTTGTCATATTATAACTTCTCTACAAGAAAAATGTTGGACAAGTAAAGATCATACCGTTCAGGAAGCAAAAAATCTTTACAAAGTCCACAAGAATTCAAAAATGCGATTAGCAAACGACTTAAATATTTACCACCAGGGAATTTTACTAAAATAGGAGTAATATTATAATAAAAGTAAAGTACCCTCATTTGCGTGATAGCACGTACGAAGCTACCGGTTTTTTCAAAGTCTATAACCTGAAATCCATGCTTGCTGAATAGATGTTTAAGGGCAAAAACCGTATAACGGGCATAATCATGAGGAATTTCATGTTCATTCCAAACGAATGGGCAGGTTATCAATAATTTACCCCCATTCTTTAAAACCCGATGAATCTCCTGCAGCGTATTATCAATATCAAAAAGATGTTCAAATACCTCACTACATAATACAGAATCAAAATATCCATCACTAAAGGGGATATTTTTACCGTCATAAAATACATCTATATTTTCATTTTTATGATTGTGCCCTGGATTTTCATAATCAAGCCCGATATAACGGTCGACTTCAAACAAAGGTAAATATGGCTTTTGGCCACAGCCAAAATCTAATAAAACGCCAGTAAGTTGCTTTGACCTTTTTTTGATTCCACTGTATAAACCTGATCTTATGAAATAAAATGGGTGAATAATTTTCGGTAAAAAGTCGCTGTTAACATTCATTTGGTTTAATATTCAGGTGTTATTGTAATTCTGTCTCTATCTTCTAAGAATTAGTAACTATTAATTATTGACAGAAAACTTAATTTTTAATGATCGGATTAACACTCTATTCAAAAGCAGTATTGGAATTAGAGATACCAGCAAAAATAACGCTGAGTATAAAATCAAGGTGAGCCAATTATTGATATTATAAAATTTAACTTTTAATAATTCATATAACACAATATCCACTATTGAAACTATGAATACTGGTTTTACTATAGAACTTAGATAAACGAAAATATTGGATTGTGAATACTTAATCAACAAATATGGAATATACCAAACGGTTGTTAGAAGCCCAGAAATAATTGTTCCAAAAATCACTCCGGCTAATTGAAAGTGCTTTATTAGCAAAATCGAAAGCGTTAGATTCAAAACTGCTTCTAAAAGGTACATAAAAGCCATTTTTTTTGCCATGCCCGCTGCAGAAAGGCACATAGCGGAAACGTGTATAAAAGTGTGCTGTATTAAGTATAAGTAAGTTGCTATAAAAATAAAAAAAAATCCAGCGTAATACTTTTCTCCAACCCAAAGGCTAATAAATGAGTGAGAAGCTAGTAGAATATACCAAAATGTAACCGTAGATAATGAAATTGTAATTGTCATTAACTTGTTATGTATTCCCATAAACGATTCAGCATCTTTATTTGAAACTTCAACTATTGCCGGAAAAGAGTTGTCTGTAATTTTCCATAAAAATTGAGTTAACAGTTCTGGAATTTTGGTGCTGAGCGAGTAAATTGATACAGCAGTGAGAGAAATAAAGTAACCTATTAAAATTCTATCCGTTTGAAATATGATCTGCACCGAAAACACCATAATAAATGATGAGAACCCATAGGAAATCAATTCCTTTAATAGTCCTCTATCAAAGTATTGCACTTTAAATTCAATGTAGGAATAATATTTCTTGAAAAAATAGATATTTAAAACGGCATTTATAACAAAAGTAATAATTTGGCTGTAAGCGAAACTCCACAAACCGTAACCGAAACAAACAAAAAGTATTGTTAAACAAACGCTGCACAGATTTAGAACAAAAGAAAGCGTGTTAGATAATAGTTGCCTTTGGTGGGCGAAAAATATCCCGCCAATAGCTCTTAATATGAGTTGCAAACCAATTAGAACCGATATGATAGAAATTATGGATTGTATACCGGATGAATATTTCATCGGAGCGTTAAATAATGACACTGCAAACGGTGCGAATATATTTCCTACTATCATTATTACTGCCGCCAAAAATGTGTAAGCGATTAAAGATGTAGATATTATTCGTTTCAAACCTTCTTTATTTGCCCCAGTGTCATCTCTTGTTCCGGCCAAATATCGTTCAACTCCTACTGTCAAACCAAAATCAAACAATCCCAAATAAGTAGTGATCTGAAATATAATTATAGACAAACCGTATAGTTCAGAATTTAGATGCTTGATAATTATCGGAACAGAAAAAAGGCTGATTAATATTAATATTACAGCATATAGTTGCGAAGAAATTATTCCTAAAAAAGCCGATTTTGTTCTGCTCATCGTTACAATAAAAATATACTAAACCTCATAAATGATTGGACTGTAAAATGTTTAAATCGGAATCCTTTGATAAATAATCTATTCAATTAATACCATTTGACATAACATCCTTTAAAATAAGAAGAAGCCCGCTCACTGAAAAATCCGTATAATAGCCCCCTACAATTATCGACTTAAATTTACCCGTCTTTGCCTTCTCTATCGGCAGTATCGGTTTGTTGATCACCTGTGTTAATGGCGTTTCCTGTAATTTTTATAACCTGGCATCTACCCACTCCGGAGGTAAAATTCCTTTAACATCGAATATTACAGTATGTTCCGTTTTTTTGACTTTAATATTTTTAAATTCATCATGTGCAACAGCTAATATAATTGCTGAATAAATGTCCAAATTATTAAGCGGGCTTTTGGTCATCATCTCAATATCATGTGTGTGTTTTACTTCTTCTGCATCGGCCCATGGGTCGTATAAATCAATATTAATATCAAAGTCTTTTAATTGATTATAGATGTCTATTACGCGGGTATTTCTAATATCCGGACAGTTTTCCTTAAATGTAAACCCTAATAGCAACACATTTGAACCTATAATATTCAGATTTTTCCGCAACATTTGTTTTATTAATTCATTGGCAATATACTGTCCCATGCTATCGTTCATTCTACGTCCGGCTAAAATAATTTCGGGATGATAGCCTACTTCCTGTGCTTTTTGGGCAAGGTAATATGGGTCAACCCCAGTGCAATGTCCCCCAACCAAACCCGGCGTAAAATTTAAAAAGTTCCATTTTGTGCTTGCTGCTTTTAATACTTCATAAGTGTCTATTCCTAATAACGTGAATATTTTTGAAAGTTCGTTTACAAAGGCTATGTTAATATCTCTCTGGGAATTTTCAATTACTTTAGCAGCCTCAGCTACTTTTATAGTCGGCGCCTTATATGTACCTGCAGTTATTATGCTTTTATAAAGCTGATCGATAGTTTCTGCGGCATCGGGTGTAGAACCTGACGTTATTTTAAGAATTTTGGAAACTGTATGAACTTTATCTCCGGGGTTTATACGCTCTGGGGAGTAACCGACAAAAAAATCTTTATTATATACAAGATTTGAAATCTGTGCTAAAACGGGGACGCACTCATCTTCTGTAACGCCGGGATATACCGTACTTTCATACACCACAATATCGCCTGGCTTTAAAACATTTGCAACAGTTTTACTTGCCTCAATCATTGGAGTTAACACCGGATGATTGTATTTATCTGTAGGAGTAGGCACTGTTACGATATATATATCACAATCTTCTAAATCATCAACAAGCGTAGTAACATATAATCCGTCAGAATTTTCAATGTTACTTCTTTTAAGTACCGATAATAATATACTTTCTTCAATTTCAAATGTGTGATCTTTACCACGTATTAATTCGTCTATCCGCCTTGAGTTAATATCAAAACCAACAACTGAATATTTTTTTGCAAATTCAACAGCAAGGGGCAAACCAACATAACCTAAGCCTATTACTGCTATTTTATGTTTATTCATTATGCTAGAATATTTTTTAATATTTTTCGGATGGTGATCGCAAAAATTGATACAAACCCGGCTAAAAATCCGCCCAAAACAATCCCTTTCAATTTGCCAACTCTCTCCTTTTCCAATGGCAAAATGGGCCTGTCAATAACTTGTATCAAGGGTGTTTCCTGAAGTAATGACATTTTAGCTACTTCCAAATTTTTAACAAGCTCGTTTAAAATCGCTGTATTAGCTTGTACGTCAACCTGCCTGCGCTGTGACGGTACATGTAGTGTTTGAAGTGATGGATTAGGATTGGGGTTAACGTCCGCAGACATAGCTACACCCGAAATAGCGGAATTTAAAGCCTGTCGTACAGAATCAGTCTGGCGCTGTAATATTGTAACGTTTTTAGCCGATTTTTTCGTCTTTGTTTGTACGTAAAAATCTGATACAACTTTTGCCAATACTTCCGTAAAATATTTTGAAAACAGTTCGTTTGTTGAACTAACACTAAGAGAAATAATGCTTAATTTTTTATCTAATTTATCAACTGTCAAATTACTTTTAACCAAGCTTTTATGAAACACGCCTAAAATACTATCTTGCATTAATGTGAATTTTGAACGGTCGGTATCAGGTAAAAAATGAATATTTTCTAATCCCGGCTTACCTTTCCAACTTTCACGAAGCTTATTAAAATTAATATAAAACTCAGCCAACGTTTCCTTTTTACCCCCAATAGTTACCGGCGTTAACAGTGCCTTCTCTACCATGGAGCGCGATTTCATTAATTCCAATAAATTATCGCCAGAAAATTCACCACCTGCATCACCGCCCAAATCTATCCCAAACTGGCTCGCTAAGCCTAACGCGCTGCCAAGGCCGCCTGTACCAGATTTTTCATCTTGCAATGCAAAGCTTAATTCAGCTTTATAAACCGGTTTTTTTAAAAAGGCATAAGTTAATCCAATGCCCCCCCCAATTACAATAGCAATTAAAGTAGTTGGCCACTTTGATAAAATGTAACGCCACCAGTCCCGTATTTTCAGGATAAGTTCCTTTAACGAAATTTCTTCAGAATTATTTGAAACCTTTTCCTGGTCAACTTTACTCATAATAGTAAAACCTCTATTTTTTATTTGGATAGACTTAGTATTTCTAAGATAATAGCTGCCAATGATGCTATTCCTGCTGTAAACCCTAAAATTTCCTGGGCGGTGTTTCCAACGTGAACAGGTTTTTTGGGTACATAAATCTCACTTCCGGGCTTAACTTCCGGATGACTATTGAAGAAAAGAAATTTACGGGTACCTCTTACGGTTCCATTCGGATAAACAACATAGGCTCCTTTTTTTAAGGCATCAGGGGCAAATCCCCCTGCATTTAAAACATACCCTTTAAATGATTTGGCTGGATCGTACACTACCGCGCTCGGATAGAGCACTTCGCCATTTACACGGACAATTTGTTGTTGCTTGGGAACCCTTAAAACGTCACCGTCTTCCAGCAAAAGGTCTATTTTTGAACCTGGTGATTTTAAAATCCCCGGCAGGTCGATGCCTACGTAATTATTACGCGGCTGAACGTCCTCTTGCTTTGCATTAGTAGAGTCTTTACCGTTATAGTTTTTTTTCAGACGGTTAAGTTGCTCGGTTCGCTCTTTCGCAATTTCAGTTGTATCCGATTTGTTTTTATCAATACCCAGGATAGCTATATTTTCACGTTTTAACGATGCGCCTTCAATATCTGCAGAAGCAGTTGGGCCGCCGGCACGTGCAAGCAGATCAGATACCTTTTCATTTTTGGTTTCAATGGTATAGTTTCCCGGGTATAATACTTCACCTTCAACTTTTACCGTTTTTTGCTTTTCGTATCCCGGTAAGCTATATACAGAAACGATGTCAAAAGGCATTAATGTAAAATTCACGTTATCAAGTTTTAACTGGCTGTCTACATCCACGGTAAATACATTTGCTATCTTACTACTTTTAGACTGCGGATCAGCGTTATCTATCCTTCGAGCCACCTCAATACGTTTTGGGCTGGCTCCTTCAGCAAAACCACCTGCTTTTACAATCAGGTTTTCAACGCTCATGCTATCTGCGAAAGCAAAAGTACCCGGCTTTCTAACAGATCCGTTAATAGTGATTTTATATTTATTCCGCAAATCAAATATGGACGAAATGCTTACGCTGTCTTCCCGTTGTAAAGGGATGGTCACAGTCTTATTAATAGCATCTCTTACACTAAAAGATATTAATTCTGTACTATTATCGGGCTTTAACCGGGTAATAGTACCCCGCTCAACAAAAGCGTCCTCCTTAATCCCGGCCGCCTTTTCAATTAGTTGTGATAAGGTTAATCCTTTATTCAATTCATATTCACCCGGACGAAAAACAGCCCCAGTAATGGTTACCCGGTTTTCAAACCGTTTAAGTATAGATTGTATAAGATATTTATCGCCGCGTAAAGGTATATAATTCCTATAATCAGCTTCAACAACATCGGTTAACCGGCGTTGTTGGTCGCTGATTTGCGAGACTATTATCCGGGCAGTATAAGCGCTATCAGTAAATCCGCCTGCATAGTTCAATATATCCTGCAAACTTTCTCCGGGTAAAACTTCAAATAAGGCTGGAATTTTTACCTGCCCAGTTAACTCAACTCTCGTTCTGTAAGTGGGTACACGCACAATGTCCTGGTCCTGTAAGGCAATGTTGTCCTTTTGACTACCCTTAACTAAAAAATCATAAACATCCAGGTGCCGGATGATACGGTTATTCCTGATAATTTCAATTTGCCTTAATGAGCCATTTTCTGTGGGGCCACCTGCAGTGTAAAGTGCATTAAAAACAGTTGCTAAAGATGACAAGGTATAGGTACCGGGCTTTTCAAGCTGCCCAACCATAATCACTTTAATGCTCCTTATATTTCCCAGACTTACAACTACGTTAGTTCCTCGACCTACAGCATAATTATTAGCAGCAAGTTTGCTTTTAATCATTGAGGTAGCATTTTCTATGGTTTTTCCTCCAACATTCAGTATACCTGCACCGGGGATATTAATGTTGCCTTCCGGCGAAACATCCAGCTTCCAATTAACAACTGAACTACCATACACATTAATATTAAGCTGATCATCAGGCCCAATAATATAATTTACGGGGGTTGCCAACTTTAAATTTGGCTCAAAACTGTTGTTTTTATTTTTAAATATATCGGCACCAAATATTTTAGGTTTTAAGCTTGCAAATAAATCTTTTTTGACAGAGGTGGTATCTAACGTATCAACCCTATTTACTGGTTTCCGTCCGCCCATAACAATTGTATCCATGGATTTAGTGCTGCC
>Ga0207033_1009_pt1 | contig 50346 bp, 48 predicted proteins | sample Alteio_BWMinCont_35_FD_153262 | JGI IMG/M metagenome (GOLD analysis project Ga0207033, IMG submission 153262) | Enriched cells from forest soil in Barre Woods Harvard Forest LTER site, Petersham, Massachusetts, United States -... | ecosystem: Environmental > Terrestrial > Soil > Temperate forest >... | reverse complement strand
CGTTTGTTGATCCCACAAAGGATACCGCTTCAATAGCCGGATGATCGCAAATAGCATTTACTATTTCAGCATCGCCGTGTACTATATTAAAAACGCCATCGGGCAAACCCGCTTCTTTCAGCAGCATGGCAATACGGCCTATGCTTAAGGGCACTTTTTCGGAGGGTTTTATGATCATGCAATTTCCCAGGGCAATGGCATTGGGTATGGTCCAGTTGGGTACCATGGCGGGGAAATTAAACGGCACAATGGATGCTACCACGCCTAAAGGGACATGCTCTGTGCGGCATTCTATGCCCTTGCTGACTTCGAGTGTTTCTCCCGTAACCAATTGAGGCAGCGAGCAGGCAAATTCGGTTAATTCAATACATTTTTCAATTTCAGCAACCGATTCACTGATCGTTTTTCCATTTTCTTCGGTGCAAAGGGCGGCTAACTCCGGTAAATGTTTTTCTAACAAAAATTTATACCTGAAAAATACCTGTACCCTTTCTTTTATGGGCGTCTTACTCCATAAGGGGAAAGCAGTTTTGGCTGCTTTTACGGCTTCTTCCAGGTCGGAATTTGTTGAGCAGGGTAATTCCGTTAAAAAGTCGCCATTCCCTGGCGATGTTATGGTTAATACCCTTTCAGAGATAATGTCGGTAAATTTACCATCGATGAAATTTTTAATCCTGTCGTATTTCATATAACCAAACTTAACGTATAATTTTTATAAAACCGACTGTTAAATTTCAGCCTTGGGAATCATTTTCGGGTCAAATTTTAACAAACCATATATATCCGTTTACTGTTTAATTAAATAAATAATATTTCAACTATATTTACTCTACTTTCCTGCCAAAATTATATAGGGTTATAAACTAAGAAAAATCTACTGTTATGAAAATCAGAAAAAAACTTTTTTTAGGCTTTGGTTTATTATTTATAGTCGTCCTGTTTTTTGGCGCTGTCTCAATATATTATGTTGAAGAGATATCTGAAACAGCAAAAGTTACTTTAAAGAATAACTATGAAACATTAACCTTTACCAGGGAAATGCGTTCCGTTTTGGATGAGAATGATTTGCCTTTGGCTTCCCGGGCTGCAGGAACATTTGATAAGGCCCTTAAAAAGCAGGAAAACAATATCACTGAACATGGCGAAAGAGAAGCCACCGCAGGTGTGAGGAAAGATTTTGGATTACTTATTGACCCTGCCCGGAATTTAACTCAGAAACAGGCAACTGAAAGAGATATCCGCTCACTGCTGAAAACTATAGATGGTTTAAACATGCAGGCCATTGTACAAAAAAATGACACTACCCACGAAACTGTAAATAAGGCGACGCTTTACCTTGGGGCCATGGGCTTTATTACCTTTTTAATCCTTTTTATTTTGATCGCGAATTTCCCCGGGTTTATAATTAATCCGTTGCACCAGTTTGCTGATGGTTTGCAGGAGATAAGTCAGAAAAATTATGATACCCGGCTTGACTTTAAAACCAGCGATGAGTTTACCCAGTTATCCCATGCATTTAATGCGATGGCTGAAAATTTGGGAGAGTTAGAAAATACAAATCTTACAAAAATTTTATCCGGAGAGATCAGGATAAGAACGCTGATAGAAGAAATGCAGGATGCAGTGATCGGGATAAATGAAAAGGAAGAAGTGTTGTTTATTAATTCAGCGGCCAAAAAAATCTTAAACATAGCCGACAAACAGGTTATTGGTAAGCATGTAAGTGGGTTAACAAAAAACAGCCACTTACTACAGGCAATACTGGACAACAAGGCTCCGGATGATCCCTTAAAAGTTTCACTGGATGGAAAAATATCCTATTTCAAGCAAAAGAGCATTGAAGTTGTGGTACCAAATTTAAAACCAAACCCTTTGGATGCTATACAATTTTCGGGATTTACCGCGGGGATGATCTATATTTTAAAAGATGAATCTGAATTTAAAATGGTGGGTGGGGGGTAGTGAGCCATGAGTGGCAGTAGGCAGTTAATGCAGCATGATTTAACTTGCAATTGACCACTCGCTACTCACAAATCACCTCCTTACTACAAATATTTTTTCAGCTCCGAAGCAACTGGCATGTAAATGGCTACGTACATATAAATAAATATATATGCCATTTATAGCAGCCACATCGAAGATAGACCTACCATTTAAAATAGAACAACAGGAAGCCAAAAAGCGTGCACTGGAAATGTTTTCAGCTAATTTCCCGGAAGCTAACCGCCTTATTTTTGCTTTTGATAATACAGAGATCAAATACCGAAATATCAGCAAGCCGTTAGCTTATTATAGCACCCCTAATACTTTCGAAGAGCGGAATAACGAATATATAAACTCGACACTGGAGTATTCGGTACAAGCAATTGAAGATTGCGTAGTGAAGGCAGGCATCGAAAAAGATACTATCACCGACATTATATTTGTTTCGACTACCGGGCTTGCCACGCCAAGTATGGATGCGCTCATCATTAACAAATTAAGACTAAACCCGCACATTAACCGAACACCAATATTTGGGTTAGGTTGCGGCGGCGGCGTATCAGGCATGGCCAAAGCAAATATGACTGCCAAAGCAAACCCCGACGCCATAGTACTGCTGGTGGCTGTGGAGCTTTGTTCATTAACCCTGATAAGAAGCGATTACAGCAAGAGTAATTTTATAGGATCAAGCTTGTTTTCTGACGGGATTGCTGCCTGCATTGTTAAAGGGGATAATCATTATAACAATACCGGGGTTAATTATGTAGCATCAAGTAGTAAATTATATTATGATTCGCTGGAGGTGATGGGGTGGGAGTTCCAAAATACGGGTTTCAAAGTGTTATTTTCAAAGGATATCCCAACCTTTATTAACGAGCATATCAAGGAAGATATCGACCAGTTTTTAGCACAGCACCAGTTAAAATTAAGTGATATTAAAAACTTTGTTTTTCATCCCGGAGGCAAAAAAGTTTTAGATGCTTATGCAGATGCCTTAGGTGTTGAAGGGGATTTTATGAAAAAAACCCGCGAAGTGATGCACGATTACGGCAATATGTCGAGCGCTACAGTTTTATATGTTTTAGAGAAGTTTATGCGTGAAGGTTTTGAAGATGGTTACGGGTTGATGCTTTCTATGGGGCCTGGTTTTTCAAGCGAGATGGTGTTGTTAAAATGTGGTTGAGTAGTTGATTGGGTTGGATTAGGTTGATTAGGTTACTTTGTAATTTTGACGACTCATGAAACTCAGGCAATGTTTGCAACATAATCAACCACTCACCTGATCAACTTAATCAACCAATTAAAGCACATGTCATTCATCATCTTCATTTCTTTTTTTATCCTGCAAAGATTATCTGAGCTATTTATCGCCCGAAAAAATGAAAAATGGTTATTGCAACAAGGCGCTGTGCAATACGGGCAAAGCCATTACCCCTTTATTATCGCTTTGCATACGCTGTTTATAGTATCGATAATAACAGAATATATTTTAAGGGGCAAGCCGCCTATGAGCTGGATATTCCTGTTGATATTTTTGGCTGTGCTATCATTCAAATTTTGGGCGTTGTCTTCGTTGGGTAAATATTGGAATACTAAAATATACCGTGTCCCAGGTGTTTATCCTGTAAAAAAAGGTCCTTATAAATTTTTAAAGCACCCTAATTATATGGAAGTTGTTTGCGAGATTGCCGTTATCCCGTTGGTTTTTCATTTGTATTATACGGCTATTATTTTTACTATTCTTAATGCGATAATGTTAACAGTTAGGATAACGGTGGAAAATAAAGTTTGGGCTGATGTCGGACATTAGGAAAATCTATGCAAGCGGGAGACGCAAGTGTTGCGTCTCTACATTTTTTGGCTCCAGCCTCTAATCAACTACCCAGTACCTCATCAATGATACCAAATTCCTTCGCTTCTCTGCCTATCATCCAAAAATCCCGGTCGCATACCTCGTTTACTTTCTGGTAATCCTGGCCTGTATGCTTGACGTAAATTTCGTACAGTTCTTTTTTTATTTTTAGTATTTCCCTTGCCGTAATTTCAATATCCGATGCCTGGCCCTGTACGCCGCCTAAGGGCTGGTGCAGCATTACCCTTGAATGGTTCAGGCAAGCGCGTTTTCCCGCAGCGCCGGCGCAAAGTATAATCGATGCAAATGAAGCGGCCATGCCAGTACAAATAGTTGCCACATCTGGCGAAATGAGCTGCATGGTATCATAAATGCCAAAACCTGCATAAACTGATCCGCCGGGCGAATTAATATAGATCTGTATATCCCGCTTTGCGTCAGCCGATTGCAGGAACAGCAATTGTGCCTGGATAATATTGGCTACATGGTCGTCAATGGCAGTGCCGAGAAAGATGATCCTGTCCATCATCAGCCTGGAGAATACATCCAATTGCGAAATATTTAGCTGGCGTTCCTCTATTATATAAGGAGTCATGCCCATGCGGATAGCGTAATTCCCTGTTTGCGAAACGTAATTATTTACGTAAGTAGAGTCAATACGAAGGTGATTCACAGCATAGCTGCGAAATTCTTTTTGGTCGATATTCATAATTTAAATGATTATTGTTTGGAGAACAAACCCAATATTTTTTCCTTGAAGGTTTGGTTTACGGGTTCAGTAAACAATCTTTGGTGTACCATTTCAATTTCAGCCTTTAGTTTTTTACGGCCATATTGCTGCACTATGGCATGTGTCTTCTTTTGCCACATTATTTGGTTGGTTAAGCCGGGGTTAAGGATAAGCATTGCATCAAAGAGAAGCGCGTCTTCGTGGGTTCCCTGGTTGAAGATGTGGCCGTCTATTAATTTTATTTCATTCAACGAAGTCCTCATAAGCCAGTGATTTTTCTTTAATGGTTTCCCTTACTTTTTCCATGCATTTATATTTCTGCACCGCGGCAGACCGTACGCCTGAATAACCAAACAACTCTGCTATTTTATTCACAGGCAAATTATCGTAATAAAAAGCCTTCAGTATTTCCATGCATTTTTGCCCGGCAGTTTCGAGATAGTGCAATAATCTGGAAGGGGAGGGCCGCAGTTCCTCCTCATCTGTAAAATCATCCTCATGGGCATCAAGCGTTGTTTGTAACATGTTTTCCCTGAACCTTTTGGCCCATAAATGTTTGGCTATGCCCAGTAAGTAAGCCTGTTCATTGGTATTTAAGGCAACGGATTTGGTTACCAGCTTTTCATAATAAATAACCAATGCATCCTGAAAGATATCTTTGGCCTCATCAAATGATCCTCCCATTTTGTTTACATATTTCGCCACTGCCGGGAAAGCTTTTTTATAAAGGGCTATAAAAAGTTTTTCCCTTTCTGTCGGTGTGCTGCCAAAAAAATTGTGATCTGCCATAAACACGTTTTTAATAACAAGTGTACTAAATTGACAATATATCACCCGGAAATTTGTTTTTTATTTTTTTGGATGAAATTAATCCTTTTTATAATGGCTGTATTTTAATTATATTTGAATTATTATGCAAACAACGTACCGTTTAAAAGCACAACAAATCAGCATGACATTTTTGAAGTCACTGAAAACCATGTTTGCGGGGCAAGAGGTTGAAATCATTGTAAAAACTGTGGAAGCCAAGGAAAAAACATTATCTGAAGGTCAAAAGAGATTGCTTGAAATGATTAGTGAAAATCGGGAAAAAGCACCGGTAATTGCTCATGATGTTGATATCAGAAGCCTTATTGATGATTCTCAATACCCGGCGAAATAATTAATATGGATTATTTCGATACGGACGTACTAATTCATTTATTAGTAAATCAAACCCCAAAACCAACACTTAAGTATAAATGACCTGATTGAGGAAGTGGTTAAAGCCAATAGATTCCTTATTTCTTGGTTGAGCATACAGGAAACCGGATTTGTGTTAGCCAAACTTGATCAGCCCATTGCATTTATTTCTGCAAAATTAGCTGCTTTAATTTCTTCTTTACCTGTAGAGTATGGTTTAGTAGAATTTACAAGAGCAATGGAATTAGCAAAAGTTATCGGGTTTAAAGATTTTAATGACTGTTTGCATACTGCCATCGCCGAACAACATTGTTCTGATTTTTATACTTGCAATTACAGAGATTTCAAACGAATCCAGCCCCTTACCTCATTAAATATCCATTTTTTATAAATTGGCTACTTATAATACGCCTCGCTCCACTGCAACTCTTTTTTAAGCTGGTGTAGGCGGGTATCCTTATCGATTAAGACATACTCAATGCCGGCCATTTCGGCAAAATCTTCGAGGTGTGACGATGTTAAGTTTTGGCTGTAACAGGTATGATGCGCACCGCCGGCCAGTATCCATGCGGCACAGCCGGTTTTCATATCCGGATACGGTTTCCACAATACGCGCGCTACAGGCAGGTTTGGCAGAGCGTATTCGGGTTTAACGGCTTCCACTTCATTAACCAACAGCCTGAAACGGTTGCCCATATCTATTACCGAAGCATTTAAAGCGGGGCCGCCTGCTACATTAAACACCAGGCGGACAGGATCGGCCTTGCCGCCTATGCCTAAGGGGTGTATTTCGCAATTTGCTTTGCCATCTGCGATGGATTCACATATCTCCAGCATGTGCGAACCTAAAACCATTTGATTTTTCGGATCGAAATGATAGGTATAATCTTCCATAAATGAATTGCCGCCTCTTAGCCCGCTGCCCATAACTTTCATGGCGCGTACCAGTGCGGCTGTTTTCCAGTCGCCTTCACCGGCGAAGCCGTAGCCCTGCGCCATTAAACGCTGCGCGGCAATGCCTGGCAATTGCACCATTCCATGCAGGTCTTCAAACGTATCGGTAAAACCTTTGTAATTGCCGTCCTTTAAAAAGGTGGATATTCCCAGTTCAATTTTAGCAGCCGCCTGCATAGAACTATAGTGCGCGCCGCCTTTGTGCAGGGAAGGCACAACAACATATTTTTCTTCATATTCAGCAATGAGCTTATCTGTTTCTGCATCGCTTATCTCATTGATGACCTTTACCAAATCACCAACGCCGTGTGTATTTACCGAATAGCCGAATTTTATTTCAGCTTCCACTTTATCACCATCGGTAACAGCTACATAACGCATATTGTCGCCAAAGCGGACAAACTTTGCGCCCTGCCAGTCGTTCCAGCCGGCAGCAACACGGCTCCAGGCGCCTATCTGGCTTAAAACATCGGTATCTTCCCAATGACCAACCACAACTTTTCGGTTCAAACGCATCCTCGACATGATGAACCCAAATTCCCTGTCGCCGTGGGCGCTTTGGTTCAGGTTCATAAAATCCATATCAATACTTTCCCATGGAATATCGCGGTTAAACTGGGTATGCAGGTGCATTAAAGGTTTCTGCAATATTTTTAATCCACCGATCCACATTTTTGCCGGGGAAAAGGTATGCATCCATGCTATAATGCCGATACAATTTTTAGCGGTATTAGCTTCCTGGCAAACACTGTAAATTTCTTCTGCAGACTTAACAGTAGGCTTAAAAACAACCCGAACAGGGATATGCTTATCCTCATTAAATGATTTTGCAATTTGCTGCGAATGTTCAGCTACTTTAAGTAAAGTTTCTTCCCCGTATAAATGCTGGCTGCCTGTTACGAACCAGATTTCGAATGTTTTTAAATTTATCATAGAAGTGAGATATGAGATGTTTGAATTAGTGAATTGTTGAATTAGTGAATTATTGATTGAATTACAGATGCCAAAAAATCACTAATTCAACAATTCACTAATTCAAAATTAACTCTGTCCATAATAAGAGTCCGGCCCATGTTTTCGTTCAAAGTGTTTTTTAATGAGTGAATCTTTTAATCTTGGCGCTTTAGGGTTGATCTGTTCGGTAAGGTAAGCCATTTGTGCAATGGACTCGAGCACCGCACTGTTATAAACCGCTTTTTCGGCAGTTTTACCCCAGGTAAATGGGGCATGGTTGCCAACTAATATCATTTCGACCTCTTTATAGCTTAAGTTTTTTTCTTTCAAACAATTTAATATCTGGAAACCAGTTTGATATTCATAATCACCCTGTATCATATCATCGTGCATTGGCGGTGCACAGGGAATATCAACTGTCTTATGGTCTGCATGTGTGGTGCCGTAAATAGGAATGTCCCTTTGCGCCTGCGCCCAGGCAGTGGCGTAGGTGGAGTGAGTATGACAAATACCGCCAATCTCCGCACATTCCTTGTACAATGCCGCATGGGTTTTAGTATCCGATGACGGCCTTAGTTTACCTTTAACCACTTTGCCGTCAAAATCAACAATCACCATTTTTTCTGGTGATAGCCCATCATAAGGCACTCCGCTTGGCTTTATCGCGAAAACACCCAAATCCCTGTCGGCGGCGCTTACATTGCCAAATGTAAAGAGTACCAGGCCAAGCTTAGGCAGTTCCATATTGGCTTTATAAGCGAGTTTTTGTATTTGATCGTATTTGCTCATTGTTTATTTATCATAATTATCCGCCCGGGAGATTTGACAACTTTTTAAAAGTTGTCAAATCTATTCTGACTCCACAAATTTCCCTAATTCAATATATTTCCTGTATCTTTTTTCGTACAGTTCAGCGTTTTGTTTGTTGGGTTTGTATTCCTTATCAAAACCACCGCCCATAGCCGCCATTGCTTCCTCAACATTTGGGTAAATACCTGCTGCGGTAGCGGCGAACATGGCCGCGCCAAGTGCGCAGGTATGCTCAAACTGATGAATACGAATCGGCATCTGTAAAACGTCGGCCATCATTTGCATAATATAAGGTGATTTTTTTGCCACACCTCCTATTCCAATAAGTCCTTTTACCGGCACCCCCTCACTATTAAAACGGTCGACAATGCTTTTAGCGCCAAAGCAAGTGCCCTCAGCTAATGCCCTGAAAACACGCGGGGCATCGCTGCCCAAACTTAAACCAGTTATGGCACTCTTTAGTAATTGATTAGCATCTGGCGTACGGCGGCCATTCAACCAGTCGACAGATAGTTCGGCATCTTCATCCAAAGGCAATAGGGCAGCCTGGCGGCTAAGTTCAGCGATGATCTTTCCTTCTATTTCAGTTTTAAGAGCCTCGGCTGTTTCAGCATCTATTAGCGATGATTGGTCCAGCAACTCGTTTAAAGGCCATGAGAGCAGGTTTTTAAACCAGGCATAAGTATCGCCAAAAGCAGATTGCCCTGCCTCCAGGCCCAGCATACCCGTTATTACAGAGCCATCTACCTGCCCGCAGATACCTTTTATCAGCTTGCCCTGAAGATCGGCATTTGGCGCTACCAGCATATCACAAGTGGATGTGCCCATTACCTTGCTCAAATGGTAAGGTTCAATTTGTCCGCCAACTGCCCCCATGTGCGCGTCGAAAGCGCCTACACCAATAATAACGTCCGTACTTAAGCCCAGCCGGGTCGCCCATTCCTCGCTTAACGTTCCTGCTGACTGATCTGACGTATAAGTATCTTTGTATAATCTTTCAGTAAACCCTTTTAAAACCGGGTCGAGTGATGCAAAAAATTCATCAGGAGGCAAGCCGCCATATTCGGCCGACCATAACCCTTTATGTCCGGCGGAGCAGCGCCCGCGTTTCATATCCTTAATATGCTTGCCGCCGCTAAGTAAAAATGGTATCCAGTCGCAATGCTCCACCCATGAGTAACATGCTGCCCTTACTTTTTCATCTTCCCGTAAAACATGCAGCAACTTAGCCCAAAACCATTCGGACGAATATATCCCGCCTACGTATTGCAGGTAGTTAATGTCAAATTTTGTGGCATGATGGTTTATTTCAGCGGCTTCTTTCACGCCGGTATGGTCTTTCCATAAAACAAACATGGCATTGGGGTTATTTTCAAAGCCGGGGGTTAACGCCAGCGGTACACCATGCTCATTAACCCCAACGGGTGTTGAACCCGTAGTATCAATTGATATGGCTTTTATGGCAGTTGCAACTAATACACCGCCCGCCTTTTTAATACAATCCTTTATAGTAAATTCCAGTCCTTCAACATGATCAAGCGGGTGCTGCCTGAACCGGTTATCTGCGGCATTGCAAAACAAACCTTGTCGCCAGCGCGGATATAAAAAAACAGAGGAGGCTAATTCGTTACCATTAAGGGTATCAACAATTACGGAACGTACTGAATCAGTACCGTAGTCAACACCGATCACAAATTGATCTTGGTTCATTTAGTGTAATTGGTTTATGAATGCAGAATTAAGGATGCAAATTAAAGCAATTTTGTGATTAACAAGACAAATTAAGTGTTTTTTTTACACTTATTGTGCGATGGCAGTTTAACAATACGTTATTACATCCGCTTATACCAAAATCCCGGCAATAACCTTAAAATAAACGCAATGATCCGCCAGCGTTTGGTAATGTAAACCACATCTCTTTTGTTTTTAATGGCTTTAAAAATTTGTTCAGCGGCTTTTTCAACGGGCGCAACCCAGAACATATTTTCAGCCTGTGCCATGGCTGTACCTACAAAGCCCGGCCTTATATCGGTGATATAAATTGGCATTTTTAGTTTTGTTGCTTTTTGTCTTAGCCCTTCCAAATAATTTACCTGGTAAGCTTTAGACGCATTATACGCCGGGGCAAACCGGCTTCCGCGAATAGCGGCTACAGAAGTTATGCAGGCAAAATGCCCGTAACCCTGCTGCTGAAAATAATTAAACGACCAGTTGGCTACGGCAGTAAAGCCTGCAACATTAACCGCGTTGGTTTGTTGTTCGATATCAGTATCGAGGGCCGGGTTATTTTTTCCAGTTCCAGAGCTTAATACCAACAGGTCTAAGCCGCCCAATTCATCGGTCAATCGTTGCAAATGCCGGGGCACATCTTCAATATTGCTTACATCAAAACAGGAAACAATAAAATTGTCAGGATTTGATGCCTGCAGGTTTAAGAGCAGCTGATCACGCCTGCCGGTAATACCCACTTTGTAATTATTTTCGGCCAATATAATGGCAAGCTGCTTGCCAATGCCCGTTGTGGCGCCAACCACGATTACTTTTTTCATATTGAATATAATGGGTTAAGACCTAAATATTTATCACCTGTTACAATTCGTTAACTATATTCGTATTAAAATATATATTAGCCTCATATGCACCTTAAACCATTGCTTTTTCTTTGCTGCGCCGCATTATTCTTTTCCTCGTGTTCAAAAGTTTATTCGCCGGCGCTTTATCACCAGGACATTGCTTATCAGCCTAAACCTGCTTCATTTGATAGCGTTAAAAGTGCAAGTTATGTTTCAGCGGGGATAAATACCTATACCGCCAACAATCTTAATGACCTTTTGGTGAGCAGCCAGGTAAATTTAAGCCGGGGTTATGTTTTCAATAATTTTAACCTGGCTTACGGTGCCTTTGGGGTTTTCGGCGACTATTCAAATGGTACCATAGCAAAAGGGGATCCGAATTATTTTTCGGATAAATTTTTTGGCGCCGTTGGCGGCAGAATGTCCATGAATATGTTTGTAAACTCGGGCCGTACTGATTTTCGATTTATAGGTTTTGAGGCAGCCTACAGCCATGAATTTGGTTCATTTGCCAATTTCAGGCAATCTGTAAAATCCGATCCAGGCTATTACGTCGACCCAAGGACCGATCTGCTAACCATTGGTTTAAGTACGGAGGTATTATTTCATAACGTGAAGGACAGTGGCTTTCAACATGGCATCCGTGGTTTTTTCGGCACCACACTTGGTCATAATGATCTGGATGATAATTATTATACAACCAATACCAGTGAATCCAAATTCTTCCGGAATTTTTTCCCGAAAGCAAGCTACTTTATTAAGTTCAAAAATTACTTTGGAACTTTTGAGGCAGGCGAAAATATTTTTGTAAGATTTGGCCTAAAGTTTTAGATCACTCCGAATAAACGCTCCCTACCCTGTCCCTCAAATTATACCCGGAAGCCATTACTTCGCCATATGCGCCGGTCGTACGGATAGCGATAATGTCACCGCGGTATGATTGCGGCAATTCCACATCTTTTCTGAAACAATCTGTGCTTTCGCAGATAGGGCCGACTATATCATAGTGAGCAGTTGGCAGTTGGCAGTTGGCAGTAGGCTCCGACTTCTCAGTTCTTTCTAATCTCTGATCTCTAATCTCTAATCTCTGACTTAGATTCTCAATCTCATGATAAGCCTGATAAAGCATGGGGCGGATCAGTTCTGTCATGCCCGCATCTAAAACCAGGAAGTTCTTCTTCTGGCCATTTTTAACGTACAGCACCCTGGAGATAAGGGCAGAACTTTGGGCAACTAAGGCGCGGCCCAATTCAAAATGCACTTCCTGACCGGGTTTTACATTTAAAAAGTTTTTAAAAACCTTAAAGTAGTTTTCAAAATCGCTGATGCCATTGGTATCTGGGTTGTGGTAATCAACGCCAAGGCCGCCGCCGGTATTCAGCAGTTTCACTTCAAAACCATGGTCTGTAAACCAATCCTGCATTTCGTTTATGCGGATACAAAGGCTTTTATATACTTCCATATCAGTAATCTGTGAACCGATATGAAAATGTATCCCTAAAAATTGAAGGTTTGGGCAAGCGCGCAGGGCATCGGCCACATCAGGCAACTGCCAGCCGTTGATGCCAAATTTATTTTCATCAAGCCCTGTAGTTATAAAATGATGGGTATGCGCATCAACATTAGGATTGATACGAATAGCAATATTGGCTGTTTTATTTTTGGCTTTCGCGAGGTCGTTTATAATGAACAGCTCCTGCACCGATTCCGCATTGAAACAAAAAATATCAGCATCTAAAGCCAGGTTAATTTCCTTATCTGATTTACCCACCCCGGCAAAAACTATTTTTTCTTTTCCAAAACCATGTTCAATTGCAGCTTTAACTTCGTTGCCGCTCACACAATCGGCGCCAAAACCATAAGATTGTATGGTATCTACAACCTTCGGGTTAAAATTAGCTTTCATGGCGTAATGCACATGAAAGCCATATTTGGCAGATGCATTATGGCAAGCCTCTAATGTTTTGCTAAGTATGCCCAGGTCATAATAATAGAACGGGGTTTCTAATTGTTGAAAGCGGTTTATGGTATTAGTGTTGAACATGATTATCATTTTATGGCGGTCATTGCTTGCGCTTTGCAATTACCTTTTGTAATTATTAATTCCGAAATCGATCCACCAACTGGCGGACGAATTCCGAAATCAGAACAGCCTGTTATGCAGGCTTCTTAATATCTCTGTTTTATCCCCTGTTTTTATTAATAGCGACATATTATGATCGCTGCCGCCATAAGATATCATCCTGATAGGGATATGCTTTACAGCTTCCAATACACGTGCGGCGTAACCATGCTTTTCGGCGCCAAAATCACCAACTACGCAAATAATGGTTTGGTCTTTATCGATATCCACTGAGCCAAAAGCCAGTAATTCGGCAGTGATGTCATCTATATAGGTGGTATCATCAATGGTTAATGATACAGCAACTTCCGAAGTCGTGATCATATCTATTGATGTCTTATAACGCTCAAAAACCTCGAACACCCGCCGTAAAAAACCATGCGCTAGCAGCATCCGGCTGGATTGTATCTTGATAGCTGTTATACCATCTTTGGCAGCGATTGATTTTATCTTGTCCTTTTCGCTGGTGTTAGTGATAAGAGTACCCTGAGCCTTTGGGTCCATAGTGTTCAGCAAGCGGACCGGTATTTTATACTTCTGCGCCGGGAACACGCTTTGCGGGTGCAATATCTTCGCACCAAAATAGGCCAGCTCGGCAGCTTCATCAAATGATAGCTGCGCTATCGGTTTTGTGCCCTTTACAATCCTGGGATCGTTATTATGCATACCGTCAATATCAGTCCATATCTGTACTTCTTCGCTTTTAATGCCTGCGCCAATCAATGACGCCGTATAATCGCTGCCGCCGCGACGCAGGTTGTCTATCTCGCCAAAACTATTGCGGCAAATAAAGCCCTGGGTAATAAATAAATTATTTTGGGGATGTTCATCCAGCAACGGGGTAATGTGCGCAGTGATGTAATCAACCACCGGCTCATTATCCTCATCAATCTTCATAAAATCAAGCGCTGGTAATAAAACCGAGGGTACGCCTATCTCTTTAAGATAAACATGGTATAAAGTAGTTGAAAGCAACTCACCCTGCGCCAGTATTATTTTTTCTTCAATTGAGGTGAACAGGTCATTTGCCAGGTTGCTGAGCAGGGAAAAATGATAGTCAATAACTTCCTTCCCTTGTTCCAGGTATTTTTTCTTTACGAATAGTTCTTTTATAAAAATTTCATATTTGTCTTTTAAAGCTGTGATCAGGCCTGCCGCTTTATTTTTATCGCCGGCAAGGTAAGCGTGTCCTATTTCGACCAGATTATTTGTTGTGCCTGATACAGCAGAGAGCACCACAATCTGCCTTTGGGACGGATCAATAATATCCAGCAGTTTTTTCATCCTTTCAGGACTTCCTACAGATGTTCCGCCAAATTTTAAAACCTTCATTTTTTGTTTCCTTTTACCATAAATAATTGATAGGCTACTATCAATTTTAAGGCGCTAAAAATAGGGTTTTAAACCATGTGTAGCTAATGATGGGTAAAATTAAATTGGGGACAGATGGTTTGAGGGCAAAATAAAGCTAACAGTTATCTGCATAGAACTCAAACGAGCAGGTGATTGAACCCCGGGTAATAATAAACTATAAGGAGCAGTGCTTACCAATTTATTTCGCCTTAGCTGCCTTCGTCGCCCTTGCAGCAGGGGCTTTTTTCTCGCGCTTTACGCCCCTGTCAATATAACTAATTATCTGCTTTTTAAGTAGTAAAAATGAGCCGATTGCCAGCATAACAATACCATTAGTTATGAGATACCCTCTGCTGTTTAAATCAAATATCTGGCCGGGCACCAGGAAAATTTCTTTAAACATACCCCACCCTAAATAATCCTGGCCTTTCAAAAAAAACGCAACTAAAAGCACAATTACCGAATTTGCCCAAAACCAATTGTACTTTGACGATACCCACCATGAAATAATATAGGCAATTATCAACCCTAAAGTACCAAACTCATTAACTATCAATATATCAGTATTATATCTTTACTGAGCAGTAATGCTCACCAGGTAGGTTGAAGAATGGTATTGAAATGAATAATCGTACAAAGAAAATAGCGTATCAAACGCGTAAATAAAAAACCAGCTCGCAATAAAATGGATTATTAATTGCCTGGTATTCAATTTTGAAAAAAAACTTTTCATCGTGCTTTGAGGTGTACTATAATGTGGAACTGCAATAATAAGATTTTGGCAGAAATTTTTATGCACTAAAATTTATTTTCATTCAATAAACACTTTCCCTGATTTTTATAGCTTTGGCTTATGAAGAAAAAGCTATTTGTTTGTGCGCTTTTTATTGGCTTCGGTCAAAGCTCACTAACTGCTATTGCTCAAAATCCAAATGTGAAAAACCAGCGTCCGCTTGCAGCGCTGCAGCAGCAATTTGTCGACCTGCGTTTTGGGATGTTTATCCATTTTAACATCCCGACCTATATGAACCAGGATTGGGCCGATCCCGATGCCCCGCCATCCATATTTAATCCGACAAAACTGAACTGCGACCAATGGGCTAAAGCTGCTAAATCCGCCAATATGAGTTATGGCTGTTTAACTACCAAGCATCACAGCGGCTTTTGTATATGGGACACTAAAACAACGGATTATAATGTAATGAACAGTCCGCTTAAGCGGGATGTGGTAAAGGAGTTTACCGATGCTTTCAGGGCTAACGGGTTAAAAGTAATGCTGTATTATTCTATATTGGATACCCATCACCGCCTGCGCCCGAACATGATAACCCGCAAGCATATTGAAATGGTAAAGGCGCAGCTTACCGAATTATTAAGCAATTATGGCGAAATATCGGCACTGATCATTGATGGCTGGGATGCTCCATGGTCGCGTATATCGTATGATGATATTCCTTTCGAGGATATTTACCTGCTGGTAAAAAAGCTGCAGCCCAATTGTGTACTGATGGATTTGAACGGCGCCAAATACCCGCCCGAAGGCTTGTATTATACCGATATAAAAACTTATGAAATGGGTGCAGGTCAGCGGATATCAAAAGAAAGCAATCACATGCCGGCCTTAGCCTGCCTGCCGATCCAGGCAAACTGGTTCTGGAAAACATCGTTCCCGAACGAACCGGTAAAAGATCCTGTCAAGTTGGTTAATGAAACGCTTATCCCATTAAACAAGGTGGATTGCAATTTCATCCTGAACGTTGCGCCAAACCGTGACGGTTTAATTGATGATAACGCATTGGCGGCATTAAAAGTGATCGGCAAAATATGGCATAACGAGGGGCCGGTTGCCCCGCTGCCCCCGCTTGATGCCCCGATCATCGCGTCCAACATTGCAAAAAAACAGGCGTCAAGCTCAAGCTGGAGCGATGATGATAATATTATGGATTTAGCCAATGACGACGATTTTACCACCTCGTGGGTGTCAAACACAACGGTTGACAAGCCCTGGTACGAAATTGATTTCGACCGCGAAAAATCATTTAATACCATCTGCATCGCCGAAGAAAAACCAAACATTACACAATATCACCTCGAATATTATTCGAACAGCGAATGGAAGCCTATTTTTAGTGGTGAAAACGATAAAAAAGTAAAAATAAACCGTTTCGACCGGGTGTGGGGCAGCAAAGTAAGGATATGGATAGATAAATCAGACCACCAGGCGTCGATAGCCGAGTTTGGGGTATATGATGAGAGGAGATAATAATTAGTGAATTAGTGATTTATTGAATTAGTGATTGAAAACAGCATGTTCGTATTTGAATTTATAACATTCAATAATTAAATACCTCATTAAATCACTAATACATATTTAAACAAAATTCGCTAATTCGACAATTCACTAAATCACTAACTATAACAACATGGAAGTACATCATCATCCTGAACTGCCGCATGGCAAAAAAAAACGGTTTAAAGAATATTTGCTGGAATTTTTGATGATCTTCCTCGCGGTAACTATGGGGTTTATTGCGGAGAATATCCGTGAACATATTTCAGATAACTCAAAAGAAAGAGAATATATTATTGGTATGATAAAAAACCTGGCGGTTGATACAGCCAATTTAAAAATTACTATACGGGCAAACGGGACTCAAATTAATGGAATTGACACTTTAAGAAGCATTTCACGAAATAAGCTTAACGAAATAAAGGTACAGGATTCATTATATGAATATACCACCAAATACCTTTTCAGCATAAACGAATTTAAAAACGACGACATAACGCTATCGCAGCTCCGTAACGCAGGTGGGTACAGGCTGATACGTAATGAAGGGGTATTGGATAGTATTGAGGTTTATGAAACAAACATCCAGGACCTTTCGCTCCAGTCTGGTTATTTTTTAAGCAGTATTGGAAAAACGCTCGACTTAACCGGTACAATTTTCGATCTTAATTCCGCCCGTAAATTCCAATCTGCTCCTACATCAACACCGATATTAATAACCAACGACAAGGAAAAAATATATGAATTTTATAACAAGTCTTTTATGATATCAGTAAGCCTGAAGGGATACAACCAAATGCTGAAAAGCCACCTTAAATACAGTATCAGCCTTATCGCATACCTGAAAAAAGAATATGACATTGAATAAGCGCTACATCCCGGCATTAGTTTTTCTGCTGCTGTTTATTGGCCTTAGTTTTTCAAAATATGCTACCGAAGGTGGCTGGGCATTGTTGCTTTTCTTTATTTCGCTGGGCATAGCATTTCGCGGCAGCGCAAAATTGAAAGGGTTTTCGTTTACCACCATGATATTTGGCGTGGTTAGCGCAGCCATGTATTATCCGCAGTATTTTTTGCATGCTGGCGGCTTCAAACTAACCGCACTGATTGTTCCGCTGCTGCAGCTGATAATGTTTGGCATGGGCTGTGAGCTAAGCCTCAAAGATCTGGCAACAGTTATAAAAATGCCAAAAGCCATAGCAGCTGGGGTAATTTGCCATTATACTGTAATGCCGCTTATTGGTTTTGCACTGGCCAGCGTGTTTAATTTCCCGAAAGAAATAGCTGCGGGTATTATTCTGGTGGGTTGCTGCCCCAGCGGCCTGGCATCAAATGTAATGTCGTACCTAGCGAAGGCAAACTTGGCCTTATCCATCGCAGTAACGGCGGTTTCAAACCTGCTTGCGCCGTTGCTAACGCCTTTGTTGATGCATTTGCTGGCGGGTAAGTTTATCACCCTTGACTTTGGGGCCATGGCCTGGGATACTACCAAAGTGGTGATCATCCCAATATTCGCCGGTTTATTATTTGATTATTTGGTAAAAGGACGGCTTAAATGGCTCGATAAGCTCATGCCACTGGTCTCCATGTTCTCTATTGGCCTTATTATCCTGATCATCATATCTGCAGGCAGGGACAACCTGCTGAAAGTGGGCTTGCTGCTGGTAGCTGTTGAACTTATCCAAAATATAACCGGGTACACGCTGGGTTACTGGATAAGCCGTTTATTAGGTTTTAAAGAAAGGGAATGCCGCACCATATCATTGGAGGTTGGCATGCAAAACAGCGGCCTGGCATCCGGGCTGGCATTATTAATGGGCGGGGTGGCAACTATTGGCCTTGCACCCGCCGTATTTGGGCCGGTGATGAATGTGAGCGGGTCGTCGTTGGCTACGTGGTGGCATGGGAAGGGGATGGAGGAGAAAAAAGCAGAAGATTATGTAGGGATTTGATTTAATTTCTATTGTCCGTGCCAATACAACTTTCAAATTAATGTTCAATGGCAGTTTTAATTTATTCGTTTAAGTCATATTTAGTATATCTGCCTAAAATTAGTAGTTTAGATCAATCAAAATGGTAGCACAACAACCTTATATTATATACCAATTACCAAAAGATAGAACAACTCAAGCACTTAGCGGGGGCAAAATTGAAAAAGTTTGGCAGAATGTACAACGCTTTTTGACAACCTGCACGGCTGCTGATATTAATAGTCCGCGAAGTATGGAAATGGTCTGTTTCACCGCGGATGAAGAACATGGAGAAATTCCTGAATTGGCGGATAATATTTTAAAAAAAACAAAAAGTGTTTTTGGAATTGGAGAAACTCAACCAGTTAGCTATTTATATCCGGCAAATATCCCTTCAAAACAAACTAAAACTGAATGGTCTTTGACAAGTAACGATTTGAAAAAGACTATAGATTACTTAATTGAAGGGCAGCCTTATCCTAAGTATAATCTTGGGCCAATTGAATTGATCATATCTTATAACTTTAAATTGATCGAACCAATTAATAAAACGGAATTACCTAACCAACAAGATGTTTCGAGTTTGTTAATTTGGCTGACAAAGAATAGTTGTGTTAGCCCAAGATTATGTTTTCCATTTATTGAACCTAATCAGGAGTTTTGGGATTATCTAAATAGTATCGCGGAATTTATCCCTTTCAAATTTGACAGCAAATATTTAAGATTAGTTCACTCTAATAAAAAGGGGACGACAAATATGTTTTCCAGATTATAGCGCAATCGATTATCTTTTAAATCCAACGCATTGCGCGCCGCCGCCCGTTCAATTGTCCACACTTGAATGCCAACAATTTAAGGGTCTACGCTTAAATTAGTAGATTGATCTTTAAAAAATGTCGTAATTAATTTTGAACGTGAGCGTGACGCTCAATATTTTATGTATTCAAGTGCGGACACTTGAACAGGCGGCGAAGAATCGACGGTTGGAAAAAGTCAGTTTACTAACAGATTTTTCCGACATTTAGCACAACGATAAAATTATCGCCGTTAAAAATTACGATAACATCTAAACACAAAATCAATGAAATCAAAAGCAGGGGGTTTAAATACAAGTGTCAATTTTTGTGGACTTATTTTAGTGGCGACATGTCTTTTGGCAAACCCTGTAAAAGCACAATCTCCCGGTAAGGAAATACGACCACGTATAGTGATTACAGCTGATCCGGAACTCGACGATAATAATTCCCTTATTCGTTTTTTACTGTATAGCTGCGATTTAGATGTAGAAGGACTTATTTATGCCAGCAGCGGTTACCATTGGAAAGGAGATGGAAAAGGCACCAAATGGTATGTTCCCGGAAGGGAATATTCCCGCTTCGGTTTGGATACCTGCCCATGTGAAACGTGGCGCTGGGCTAAGAACGAACGTTTTATTGATAACGCTGTTGAAGCTTATGAAAAGGTTTATCCGAACCTGAAAGTACACAACCCAAATTATCCCTTGCCTGCTTTACTGAAGTCAAAAATCCGGTACGGAAATATTGAATTCGATGGGGACATTTCTAAAAATTCGCCCGGCTCAGAGCTGATCAAGTCGCTGATGCTTGATGATAAGCCGGGGAAGTTGTTTATAACAGCATGGGGAGGGCAGAGCACGATAGCCCGGGCGCTGAAATCAATCCAGGAAGAATACGAGAATACGACCGAATGGGAAGCAATCAAAAAGAAGATATCAGGGAAAATAGTGTTGCTGCCATCCGGCGACCAGGATGATACTTATGCAAAATATATCAAACCTAACTGGCCGGATATTGAGTACCGGGAATTCAGCGGGGGGCCTAACTATGGCTATGGCGCGCAGCTGCATGCAAAACCGGCGGATTCGATCTATTTCACGTCTTCGTGGACGAAAGAGAATATATCGGATCGCGGGCCATTAGGCGCATTATACCGGGTATGGGGCGATGGAAAACAAATGGTAAAAGGCGACCGTATGGATTATTTCGGTTTTTCGGGCTATACGAATGAACAATTAAGGAAGATGGGATACGCTGTATGGATGCCCGTTCAGCAGAAAGGCTCGTGGATAGGTGAAGGCGACGACTTTACTTATATAAATATGCCGGGGAACGGATTACGCGCTTATGAAGCGGGATATTTTGGTGGATGGGGTGGTCGGGTGGTTAGTGAACGACAGGCGAACGCGTTTTCCTTATCAACAACTGACACATCTCAGCAAGCTATGGTTTCCGCACTTAGTTCAGCGAATGCTCAATCAAATAAAAGCGCAAATGCTTATCCCGATTTCTTCCCGGCAGCCCAGCGGGATTTTGCAGCCCGTCTTAAATGGTCCGTGACGCCGAAATACCATGATGCGAATCACGCACCCACTGTAACGATTGAAGGACCTTTAAATGTTTTAGCATCTCCGGGAGAGACAATAAGATTAAATGGAGCTGTTTCAGACCCGGATAAAGATATAGCCTCCATCAAATGGTGGCAATTCCAGGTTGGGACTTATCCTGGTAAGGTCAGTATTTCGAATGCGAATACTGCGCAGGTAAAAGTACTTATTCCGAAGGATGCCGTTCCCGGGCAAACGATTCACGTTATTCTTGAAGTAACGGACGGCGGTTCGCCATCGCTCACAGCATATCAGAGAGTAATTATCACTGTAAAATAGTGTTGAATGTAAATCATCCCTATTAACTCCATCTGTTGGTCGTTGATTGCAAATCCCGACCAATTGGGCATGGCGGCGATTGCCAACCTCCACTATAAATGACCAACATTTATATCTTTGTTTTTCTTACTTTTGCAAAATGGAAAAGCAGCGCACAACCTCCACTTCCGATTTAAATACCGAATTAAAACTAAAAGGTTTTAAGGTTTATAAAACCGATAGTAGTTCGCCAGTACATAGTTACAGCCGCAAGGATTTTTATAAGATCAACATCACTTTTGGCAATTTCCTGTTTCATTATGCTGACAGGAGTTTTGAAACGGAAGATTCCTTCCTGTTTTTTGGTAATCCACACATTCCTTACTCTTGCGAGGCGATATCTGAAGAACATCATGGTTATACCTGTCTTTTTACAGAGGATTTTTTAAAACTGAGCGACCGTTCTGAAAGCTTGCAACAATCGCCTTTATTTAAGATTGGCGGCAATCCGATATTTAATTTAAATGCAGCGCATGCAGATACATTTACTAAGCTGTTTCAGAAAATGATCGAAGAGCAGAATACTGAATATGCTTATAAAGACGAGCTTATACGCAATTACATCAGTCTTTTCATCCATGAAGCGCTAAAAATACAACCCTCAGAAAATGATTTTAAATATAGTAATGCCTCTGCTCGGATCACCTCGGTTTTTCTTGAATTACTTGAACGTCAGTTCCCAATTGAAAGCGCTGACCGACCATTGGAATTGAGAACTGCGCAGGACTTTGCGACGTATTTGTCTGTGCATATTAACTATTTGAATAGTTCGGTAAAGGAAATTACCGGAAAATCAACCACCAGTCATATTGCCGAAAGAATTACCGGCGAGGCGAAGGCACTGCTTCAGCATACTAACTGGAATATATCAGAAATAGCTTACGCTCTTGGATTTGAATATCCAACCTACTTTAATAATTTTTTCAAAAAGAGAACAGGAGCCGTACCTAAATCTATAAGGTTAGCCCACCTTTGAAAATTATAACTTTTCCTTTGTTTTTCTTTATTTCCGCTCCTGGCTTATCCTGACCTTTGTAGCCTGATTAAAGCTACATAATATGAATAATAAAAAAGTTTGGCTCATTACCGGCGCAGGGCGTGGTATGGGTGTTGACATCGCCAAGGCCGCCATTTCGGCTGGCCATAAAGTAATTGCAACAGGGCGTAACCCTGAAAGAGTGATGAAGGCTCTTGGTGAGCATAATAACCTGCTGGTTGTAAAACTGGACATTACAAGTGTTACAGATGCTGAAACTGCTGTTGAAGCAGGCATAGCAAGGTTTGGTACCATCGATGTATTGGTGAATAATGCCGCAAATTTTAATGCTGGCTATTTTGAGGAACTTTCAATGGAGGAAATCGAATCCCAGGTGGCAACAAGCCTCTTTGGTCCGATGAAGGTAACAAAAGCGGTTCTCCCTGTAATGCGTAAACAGCATTCCGGTCATATCATATCGATTTCATCAACTGCCGGCCTGGTAGGTTATACGTTCTGTTCCGCCTATTCGGCATCTAAATTTGGCATTGAAGGTTGGATGGAATCACTTCAAACCGAGGTAGAACAATTTGGTATTACAACGACTATCGTTAATCCTGGCTTTTTCCGTACGGAACTACTTACAGAAGAATCTACGAAATACACCGAAAACACTATCGAGGATTATGATGAAGGTAGAAAGCAACAGTTGCAATTTTGGAAGGGTGCAAATGGACAGCAAAGTGGCGATCCGGCGAAACTGGCACAAGCCTTGTTGAAGATATCGAGTGAAGAAAAGCCACCACTTCGATTTTTGGCAGGAGCGGATGCCGTTGGTACAGCCGAGCAGGTTGCGACAACGCTTCAGCAAGAGGCGATAGCTTATCGTGAATTGTCTTCATCTCTATCATATTAAGTAACATCTTCAAAATAAAGGCTAAATGTCAATAGAAAACAACAAACAGATTATGAACCGTTTCGTAGAGTTCATTAATACCGCCAGTGAAACTTTAAGTAAAGAACTCATATCAGAAGATGCAAGATTCTATGTGCCTGGACAACCCGAACCACTCCGCGGCCCCGCCGGGTATTTAAATATAATTAATATGATGCGTTCGGGTTTTCCGGATATTCGATGGGAGCTTGAAGAAATGGTAGCGGAAAACGAAAAGATAGCTGCATGTTTTACTATGCGCGGAACACATCGCGGAACGTTCTTTGGCGTACCAGCCACATCAAGAACAATTGAAGTTAAGGCAATAAATTTTTACAGGTTTTCCGATGGTAAAATAGTTGAAGAATATGGCCAGCCGGATCTTTTAAGCTTATTGCAGCAGATTGGGGCAATACCACTTCTGAACTGAATAAGATTATGTCCCCGCAAGATTATGTCCCCGCAGGGTCTCTGGAACAGGACCCTGCGTTCCCGATAGCATTATGCAACGCAGTGTCCTCGAGAGACCTTGCGGAGACGGAAGAGTGAAGCTAAAGCCTCCCCTACTGGGGGAGAATTAGAGGGGGCTAATAAGTTTTTTTATAAACTCATCACTAAAATCCTCCGCAAAATGAATTACGTTTTGCAGGTTTTTAAATTCGTCCGGCTCGTGCGTTGTCGTGATGATCACCGCTTTCATACCTGCGTTGGCAGCGGCCTCCGCGCCTTTAGGCACATCTTCAAATACCACGCAATCCGCAGGGTTAACCTTTAAAAGCTTTGCTGCTTTTAAAAACGTTTCGGGATGGGGTTTGCTTAATTCTACATCGTCAGCGCTTACTATCGCGCTAAAATAATGCCTGATATGTAGGTTATCCAGTACAAAATCAATATTAAAAGGTATCGCCGCCGAACCGATAGCCATTGGTATTCCTTTTTGGTATGCGTTTTCTAAAAAATCATGCAGGCCGGGCAATAGTTCAAGGTGCGGTAAAAATTCCACCTGGTATTTCTTCTCCTTTTCGTAGGATAGACTATTCATCTCCTCCGCCGTAAAGCGGTTCGGCCCGAACATCCTTACCAGTACTTCGGGGTTTTTGCCATACATCTGCAGTTTTACTTCGTCCCAGGTAAAATTGCCGCCAAGTTCATTATTTAAAAGATTTTGCCATGCTTTGGTATGATACGGCATATCATTGATCATGGTACCGTTAAGGTCGAAAATAAAGGCCTTCATTTATATAAATTCTATAGTACGCCTGTTTAATACAGGTTTCAAATTCGGCAAAAGTACTGTTTAATAAAATCAACAAATAATAAATCTGAAATGTATCATACCACGTAAATCATACGTAATGCAATAAAGACCTAAACAGTCTTTTGGCCCTGCAACACCTTGAAAAATATTAAAAATGTGGCTAAATAATTAAGGATAGTGTGATGGAGCGGGCCGTGTGATTAATTCTTTTTAGCAAAAGCCCGTTTAGCATCCGCTGAAGGGCTTTTTTTGTTATGTTGATTAGGTTGATTCAGTGAGTGGTGAGAAGTGAGTAGAAGTTTGAATACTGCTACTGCCACTCATCACTGCTACTGCTGTTCACTACTCACCATTCACAACTCACCACTTAAATTACAAAATGTTTATTTATTCGGATTATTATGTCTACCTTGCGGCCCTTAAAATAAAATAATAAATAAAGTAATGCAAAAAGAAGGAACAGTAAAATTTTTTAATGAAACAAAAGGTTTTGGTTTTATTACACCAGCTAACGGTGGCCAGGACGTATTTGTTCATTCAACAGGTCTGATCGATGAAATCCGTGAAAATGATAAAGTTGAGTTTGAAGTAGAAAACGGAAGAAAAGGCTTAAATGCGGTAAATGTAAAGGTTATTTAATTATAATATAATCATTAAACGTACCAGGCATCCACCGAAAAGTGGATGCCTTTTTTTATGAGCCCCTCCCAACCCTCCCCGGTAGGGAGGGCTTTTGATTTTGTATCTTGAAAGTACCTTTTCAGGAAATTGTTTTTTTAAAGTCTCCCCTACCGGGGGAGATTTAGAGGGGGCTTTAAGGTCGATTTGGCATTGTTATTGTACAAATCCAGTCATCTACTAAAAACAAAAGAACATGAAAGATACAAAAAGGATTCTGGCTGCGCTGTTAATAGGCGCGGCAGCGGGCGCGGCATTAGGATTATTGCTGGCACCCGAAAAGGGCGAAACAGTAAGAGAAGGTATTGCCGATTTTGTAAATGATTTGATAGATGCCGCAAAAAATAAGGCGCAAGCAGCAACCGGTAATTTAAAAGATATTGGCAATACAGCTTACGACAGGGCCAAATCAAAATTCAGGGGTGCAGTTAACGAAGCAGATGAAGCAATTAATAACGCAAAATCAAAAGTTGAGAGCTTAAAAGATGAGGCCAAAAGTCATTTTGGTGGTGCAAAATCAAAAGTTAAAAGCGCAGCCGATGATTTGAATGATTCGATCCAGGATGCATAATCGCCTCTGATTTTTAAATGCTTGGCCTTTTATTTTCAATGGCTTTGCTTAAAAAAGTAATTGCAACAAGAGTGCAAAAAAAAAATCCATTACTATTTGCACTCCGGCAAATAATTTTTTACTTTGCAACAGTTATTTTAATAGGGGTATTAAATAACTAATTTGTAGCCACCTGCCTTCGGGCGGGTGGTTTTTTTATTTATAAATTACTATGAAATATAAATTAGGTGACTTCGTTCGTTTTGTTGACGAGAAAATGGAGGGTTTTGTTACCCGCATCATTGATGAACAAATGATAGGTGTTACCGGCGAGGATGATTTTGAGATACCGGTACTGGCGAGTAAAGTTACTACAGTGCACGGTTACATACCTGCAGGAACAGCGAAAAGCAACACCATTGAGGAAGAACAGCCATCTACAGGCGATTTTCAAACAAAAGGTGTTTACATAGCGGTCATCAGCGATACGAAAGCTAATTCTGTTGTGCACTTTTATTTGATAAACGATACCTCATTCCAGTTGCTTTCAACATTAACTACCGAAAAACAGCAACATTTTAAAGGGGAATTTGGTGGAATAATTGCGCCAAAATCGGCTGTGAAGGTTTATTCGGCCCAATTGGCCGATCTGCAATTATGGCCCAAATTTATTTTTAATGTGCTTTTTTATACCACGCAAAATACAGAACCGCCCGCTCCGCTGGTGGTTAGTGAAAAGTTTAAAGCCAAGGATTTTTCGGGTACAAAAAAACAGGCGCCTATATTAAACCAGCCCGCCTGGGTGATCAGGCTGGATGAGCCCGAAATAATTATCGATGCGCAAAAACTGAAAGAAAGTTTTTTTAATACAGCAGAAGAAAAGACTGTAATTGAAAAACCCGCCACCGAGATTGACCTCCATATCGAAAAACTGCGGAACGATTACCAGTTTATAAATAACAATGAAATATTAGGCATCCAATTAGCCCATTTCCATAAGGGCCTGGACAACGCTATTGTACACCAGTTACCTGAAATTACTTTTATCCATGGCGCCGGTAACGGCACTTTAAGGCACGAAATACATAAAATACTAAGCAAACATCCCAAAATACAAACATTTATGGATGCCCGGAAAGAGAAGTTCGGTTATGGAGCTACTAAGATTATTTTAAAGTAAGCCTGCGTAATGCAAGTTTAGCTTACATTCCAAATCATATAAAAAGTATTCGTAATTTAGCATTGATAATCCTGTATAAGGTTTGATGACAGGATTTTATAAACACATCTTATGCTGAAGCCATTTTTATTCTGTGCATTATTAATGCTTATTTGCAGCATTTCCTTCGGACAGGAAATAAGATATATTACCAAAAACAATGATTGGGATGCTGATTCATTAGGTAACCACAGGGTGGTACTTACAGTTTCCGGCCCTGAACCTTACCTGGCTAATGTTGTTATTAACTGGCGGAGAAATGACCTGCATCCCGAAAATAAGGGGCTGTTCGTAGTTGATTCAACAACAAATAAAAGGGTAATGAATGTATCGGTTGAATCAATAACCCGCGAAAACTGTACATTGTATTTTCAACCTGTTAAGGGGGATAATAAATACTTTGTTTATTATATGCCTTACAAGGTGGATAAAAAGTCGAATTATCCAAATGCCAAATACCTGGAACCACAGCAAACGGCAGATGCAGACTGGCTTCAATCACTTCCGGAAACAAAGACGATGCAGGAAGCTACAGTCGAATCAATAGAATCGATTAATGCAATAAACAGTTTTTACCCTATGGAGGTGATCGCTACCGCGGCCGAAGTAAGTAATCTTATCCAACAAAACGCCGGCAGCTCATACCTGGTTTTTCCGGAAGACAGGCTTCATCCCATCAAGATGAAACACGATATCCCGCAGCGATGGATAGTTAATGGCCTGAAAAGCGTTTCGAACGGAGAGGTAAAAATAGGAGAAAACTATGCCTATCAATTAGGCATTTACCCTGTAACAAAAGATATTACCGGGTTGAAAATTACCTTTTCGGATTTGAAAAACAGATCAGGCAAAATGATTCCATCAAACGTAATGTCATGCCTTAATACAAATGGTGTAGATTTTAAAGGGGATGAATTTACTAAGCAGGTTGATGTAGCCAAAGGTGATGTACAGGCTATATGGTGCCTTGTAAATGTACCGGCAACAACTATCCCCGGTGTTTACGAAGGTTATATAACAGTTTCAGCAACGGATGCCGAAACCACCAGGATTGGGATTAGGTTACAGGTAGATGCAGCAATAGCCGTAAAAGGAGGGGTGAATGAACCATGGAAACAAACCCGCCTTACGTGGTTAAATTCAACTTTAGCTCAAAAAAATGACGTTATCAAACCATATATTCCGTTAGTTGTAAAAAATAATACCATTGCTTTACTTGGCCGGAAGGTTATACTGGATAAAACAGGTTTCCCCAAAAACATAGAGACTTATTTCACGCCGGAAATGACCTCTTTTTCGGACAAGGCTAAAGAAGTGATCAGCGGCCCTATAAATTTGATAGCGGAAAATGAAAAGGGGATTGAAAAATGGCAATCAAGCGCTGTAAACTTTACAGGAAGACAGCCCGGGACAGTTAAATGGGAAGGTACCAATACTTCGGCTGACCTGAAAATGAAAGTGTCGGGCTCATTGGAATTTGATGGTTTTGTGGCCTATACTGTAAAAGTGACCGCTTTGAAGGATGTAAGCCTTGAAGATATTAGGATGGAGATACCATTTAATAAAGATGCCGCCAAATATATGATGGGCCTAAACCTGAAAGGTGGCAAAAGGCCCGAAAAGTATGAATGGAAATGGGATGTTCCGCACAAAAACCAGGACGGTGCATGGATAGGGGATGTGAACGCGGGTTTACAATATTCACTGCGCGATGAAAATTATGTACGCCCGCTTAATACCAATTTTTACCTGCAAAAACCACTGCTACTGCCAACATCCTGGGGTAATGAAAATAAGGGCGGTATAAACATCACCGAAAATGGGAGTACCGTTTTGGTGAATAATTACAGCGGCGCCCGGGCTATGAAAAAAGGCGATGTTCTTTACTATAATTTCACCTTTCTAATCACGCCGTTTCATCCCATAAACACCGATTTTCAGTGGGCTACACGCTTTTACCATAAATATGATAACATCGATACCATAAAAGCTACCGGGGCAACAGTTATTAATATACACCATGCCACGCCAATAAACCCATACATCAATTATCCTTTTATCGCCCATAATGCTATGAAGGCTTATATTGATGAAGCGCATAAAAAAGGATTAAAAGTAAAAATATACAATACAGTGCGCGAACTTTCCAACAGCGCTTATGAAACTTTTCCCATGCGCAGCCTGGCGCATGAAATTTATTCGGCAGGTAAGGGAGGGGGTTATTCATGGCTGCAGGAACACTTGGGCGATGATTATATTGCGGCTTGGTATGTACCCGAAATTAAGGACGCGGCTATTGTGAACAGCGGGATGAGTCGCTGGCATAATTATTATGTGGAAGGAATGAACTGGCTGGTACAAAATGTGGCTATCGACGGTATTTATTTGGACGATGTGGCATTTGACCGCACCACCATGAAACGTGTGAAAAGGGTGCTGACACAAGATGGCCACCCCGGCATTATCGACCTTCATTCGGCTAACCAGTACAACAAAAACGACGGGTTTAACAATAGCGCCAATTTGTACATGGAGCATTTCCCTTATCTTAACAGGTTATGGTTTGGGGAGTATTTTGATTATGAGAAAAATTCGCCTGATTTCTTTTTAACGGAAGTATCCGGTATCCCTTTCGGACTGATGGGCGAAATGCTGCAGGGCGGTGGCAACCCATGGCGTGGAATGGTATACGGCATGACCAACCGCATGCCCTGGAGTGATAATGCCGACCCCCGGCCGATTTGGAAAGTATGGGATGATTTTGGTATGCAGGGCACAAAAATGATTGGCTACTGGGTGGACAATAACCCTGTTAAAACAAATAATCCCGAAGTACTGGCAACTATTTATAAAAAGGATAAAGCCGCACTGGTTTCCATAGCCAGTTGGGCAAAAGATGATGTAAATATAACGCTACTGATAGATTGGCAGGCATTAGGAATAGATCCTGCAAAAGCAACCATCACTGCGCCTGAAATAAAAAACTTTCAACATGCGGCTACTTTTAGTAATGGGCAGGATATAAAGGTAGAAAAGGGCAAGGGGTGGTTGCTGGTAATAAAGGAAAAATAATATTGTCTGAACAGTATTCCGGTGGTTACATAAATTTCTTGGATGAAATATACGATTATGGAATTAGTTAAAGCTTACTTAAAGGGTATAATTAACGCCATTAAGCGGCTATGCCTATATAGTATATTTTTGACGGGTTTGTGTATGAGAAATGACGTAAAAGCAGCTGCAATCATCCCGGCAAGGGATACCAGCGGACAAACTAAATTAAATGCATTAACAAATAGGGATCGGGCGTCCTATTCTTTAACCATAACACCAGGCAAAACTGTAAAGGCAAATTGTGATCCGCATCAGTTTATTTACAATTTGATTGCGACTTTGAAAAATAATTCAAACGATACATTAAAATATATCGACTGGACATCCGATGCCAGTATTTGGTATTTCAATAACAACGATTTGTATGTAATTCCATCGTATTTATCCCCCTGTGCCAGCACTATCGATCACAATTTTATAATGTACTATACAGTTTTTCCCCATCAAAGCGCCAAGATTGAGTTAAGTGTTTTGTTAAAACAGGGTGTTAACCCTATTAACAAAAAGTTTAAAATAGGAATGATATTGCAAAGAGTATTTAAGAAAAAGGATTTTGAATTTTATAGCCGTTACTTTATGACACACGAATTAGGAAATCAAACCATTAACCTAATATGGTCGAACGCAATTATAATGTCGAAGTAGGTAGGCACTACACGTGAGTTAAATAAACCCACTCAATCCAGCTTATTCAAATCCACGTCCGGCATTTTACCTGTCATTGGCCGTTCAAAAACTGTATTCCGTATCGTATAATTATTAAAAAAACCGCAGTTTTTGAGGTAAAATTCACCGTCTGCTATACCGCCTGCATAATCCATGCGGTAGCCTTTTAGCCCTGTATTATCAATGGTAAACTTCGCTTTGTTCAGCTCTGTCCACTTGCCGGTTTCATCGGCTATCCACTCATTGTTAAAAAACACCTTCCGGGTTATTGTTCCCTGCTCCGGTTCAAAGTTTTCTAAAAATGAATGTAAATGTTTTAAATAAGTGTTGGTTTGCGGGCGGCTAAAGCTGGCTATCAGTTGCCATTTGCCAACTTCGGGGGCAAAAAAGTAAGCGGTATAAATGGTATGATTATTACCATCCGGTTTGACATGCATAAGGAATTTATAGGTAGTGCCTGCTTTCCAGTTGTGAAGCAAATAGCTTTGCCCGCCCGAGCCTTCGCTGCCAAATTCACCGGTATGCACATTTGCCCCCTTTTTAAGCATGATTATTTTTTGATCATCCGGTATCTGTCCCGGATTATCGGTTTTAAACGGGCTCCAGACTGAAAACAGGATATGCCTTTCAGTAGGTGAATTTACCTGCATGCCAAAATAGCCCTCCGCAAAACCATCTGCCATAAAGTAGGCGTGTAAAACGTCATTACCTTTGGGTACGGTAACTTCGTTGTAAAACCATTCGGCATTCATCTTATCAGGCATTACATAACCAAGGTGCACCGACGGCCCCCGACGCCCCCAGTAAAAAAATTCGCCTTCGTTGTTTTTTACAAAGGCAGTTCCCTCATTTACCGCATCGCCTGATAACTTTATACTGCTTATATCGGCATACTTAAGTCCTGTTTTGCCTGTTGCCTTTATTTGAAATGCTACATAACCGGTATCAGTAACATCCCATTCGCCAACGTAGCAATCTTTAAAAGCATTACCTGTTACCGTAGTTTGCCGGGTTGTTTTAAGGGCCGTAACCGCTATCCGGCTTTTACCGTCAGGTACTTGCAGGTTTAGCCAAAGTTTTATTTTGCCCTTTTTTGCAAAGCGTACGTAAGCCGTGAAGTTAACCTCCTTGTTTGTCCAATTCTCTATACCATTATTGTTGATATCGCCGCCTGTTGTGTCTTTGCTTGTCCGCCAGGCATTGCCGCCAATCGGGACGGTAATTAGGCTATCATTACCCATTGACCCAACGTTGAATGAACGATATTTAACACTAAACCCCGTAACCGATAAACTAAGCGCCGATAATATTATCAAACGGATTAAAACTTTATTGAATTTCATGCTGCCATGTTTTTAAAATGATATTATTCAAGGTTTCCCTGGCTTCCGCCAGCTTTTTAAATAACTGTATTTGCGCCTTTGTCCGCTGTAAATTATGCCACGGCGAATGGATTTTGTAGTAAATATCGCCATTAAGGTAATCGGTTAAAAACCGGACCACTTGCATATAAGGCAGAAGCAATACTCCCTTTATCAGCGAGTTTACTTCCGCTTCGGTTAAAAAATTCGTTGTTTGTTTCAAATATCCTTTTGTATAAGCGGTAAATAATGGGATATTGAGTTTGATAAGATCAAGTTCCGGCTCGTCTTCGGGTGCACTATTGATAATTGTGCGGATAGCATCGCCAAAATCATAGGCAACATAGCCCGGCATAACCGTGTCAAGGTCAATTACACATTGGGCATGGTCATGTTCATCCAATAAAACATTATTAAATTTTGTGTCGTAATGAATGATCCGTTCCGGGAGTATCCCCGCCCTGCCCAATTGTAAAACGGTATTCATTTCTGCCCTGTGCAAGTTTATAAATTCAATTTCGGCGGATACTTTATTTAGCCTTTGTGCACTGTCAGTAGTTATCGCTTTATCCAGGTTAGTTAGCCGAAATTCGATATTATGAAAATTGGGGATGGTATCAATAATAAGTTTTGTATCCAAATCAGCCAGCAAAGCCTGGAAACGACCAAATGCTTTGCCGCCTTCAAAAGCCTGCCTTTCGGTTAATACCTGGTCATAACTTTTTGTATTATTTAAAAAAATAAAAACCCGCCAGTAATTACCTGCAGCATCTTCGGTGTAATACTTATTGTTGTTGGTTTCAACTAAAGTCAAAACTTCCTTTTCGGGATCGGAACCTGGTATAGCCTTTAATTTTTCTTTTAAATGCCGGGTAACATTGACCAAATTATTCATCAGGCCGGGAACATCCCTGAATACAAAATGATTGATCTTTTGCAGTAAATAATTATTGCCGGTGTTAGTTATAATGCGATAAGTATCATTGATATGCCCCGAACCAAAGGGCCTTGCGGTAATTACCGTTCCCTGTATATGGAACTTTGAAACAATATCCTCAATAGCTGTATCGGTCAATTTGATTTTTCTAAGGGGTAAATATCGTATTTTAAAACAATTACATTATAAATCGGATCCTGAATTTGTAGGCATGGTTTAAAATACAATTAACTTTATAGTGCGATTAATTGCAATAATAAATTCCTATATTTATGACGGCCTTTACTATTAAAACAAAAAATAATGAAACTATCCGATTTAAATTTTATTGCGACGCAGCGCCGGTAACAGTTAATGCGTTTATCGCATTATTGCCGTTTAAGCGGACATTTATGCATGCCAGGATTTCCGGACAAGAGATTTGGATCAATAATGCCATTGAACTCGATATTATACAGGAAAATGCTTCGGTATTTACTGAACCGGGGGAGGTGGTTTACGGGCCTTTAAAGCCTTTACGGACGAAGACCTCAAATTGTATGGGTATATATTACGGTGAAGGCAGGGGATTAGATTGTTGTAATATTTTTGCAAAAGTTTTTGAGGAGGATATGCCCATGCTTAAACAATTGGGCGAAAATATCTGGAAAAAAGGCGCCGAGGAGCTCATATTTGAAAAACTTGATCAAGAATAGTCTAAAATACATGCTTTATGTTTGGAAATAAAAGGAAGCATGGTTGATTTTTTAACACAGAGGTCGCTAAGGATGCACGAGGGCACAAAAAATATAGAATTCCTTGTGGATGACAAACAAAAAGGAGATCATTAAAATTTGAACCTGTGCTCTTTGCGCTCTCTGTGCATCTTTTTGGTAAATTTAAAAGTGATCAGTTATATAGCAGAATTAAGGTGGATATTGAAGCAATCGGAAATATTTGTAAAAGCCTTCCATCAGTTACCGAAGATATAAAATGGGGGAATGACCTTTGTTTTATGATCGGGGGTAAAATGTTTTGCGTTACAACGATGGATAGCCCCTTAAAAGTTTCGGTTAAAGTAACAGATGAGGAATTTGGGGAATTGACAAACCTTCCTGGCATCATCCCGGCCGCTTATGTTGCACGCTATAAATGGATTTTGGTTGAAAATGTTTATGTTTTCAGTGAAAAAAAATGGGAATACTATATCACCCAATCTTACAACCTCGTAAAAGCTAAACTTTCAAAAAAGGAATTGGAAGGGTTAGTTTAACGGTTGACTAAGTTGGATTGGGTTGGTTAAGTTAAGCCAATTCATTTTTTTACCCCAATCAACTTAATCAACCACTCACTTAATCAACCCACTACTGTTTATTCAAATTATCAACCCGGTCATAAAATTCATTTTGTAATTGCAGGGTCTTTGTATCTTCCTTTACTTCCTTCAGCGCCTTTATAAACGAAGCAATTTCATGGTCGGTTATAAATTTACCAAATTCGGTTGTCGCTTTTGTGCCTTCACCGGCGTAATGGTTTGGATATGCGGCATACCACCATATCGGGGTGTACAAATTGGTTAATTGCAGGCGGCCCTGATTGGCGCCGCTTTGATCGGCAGCACGGTCCATGCGCATCAGGTCGGGCCGGTAATACAGGAGGGTAGATGTTTCAGATTCCCCCGCATGCTGATCGGTTTTCATATCGGATTTATGCATTTTACGATATTGCGCGGTGTATGCCGAATCATTTTTAGCTTCGTAGAGATAAACCGCATAATTGTGCCGCTTGTTTAACAGCGATTGCATAAAAAAATGTAAAAATTCAGGATTTCCGCCATGCCCGTTAAGGATAACGATCTTATCAAAACCATTGCGGGCTATTTCGTCACAGGTAGCTTCCAGCAAATCCCATATTACTTTGCTCGGCAGCGCAAAAGTGCCTGGCTGATGCCTGGCCTCGTTAATCTGTCCATAAAAATAATCCGGGAAAACTACTGCATATTCTTCTTTCACGGCGTGGTTAGCCCATTCACGTACGTGGATCAGATCAGTGCCGATAGGAGAGTGGGGCCCGTGTTTTTCAAGTATCCCGATAGGAAGAATACAAGTCTTATGTGATTTTTCTAATGCCTTTGGGAAATCGCTGGCAACAAGCTCATCCCACCGGGCGGGGATGTCCTGGGCAAAAGTATAGCTGCAAAATAGTAATGCGAAAAGTAACAATAGATAGGTTTTCATAATTGTATAATTAGGTTTATAAAAATGGCTGGCTCATAAGGGGTATTTGAAGGCTGAAATTACAAAGTTTTTTTGTCTGAACCGGGATTAAGCGGATTTTATTGATTTTTGAGATATTTGTTCAAGTTGGTTATCCGACTCAAATAATAATTCAGCCTGCTGACACCCTGTTGTCATTATTGAGGTGTTAATTTGGATTAAACTTATCAAACTAAAAATGAACGATCTTGAGATAGCACGGCAACGATTATACAATCAACGTATTTCAGGAGAAAAATTCAAAAAAACCGCTGACGTTGTAAAATATCTCGGCGCGGTACAGGCGCAGGATTATGCCGGGGCCAAATGGGCTTTAGGTTTGCGATTGCAAAAAAGCAGCGATTCGTCAATAGATAAAGCCATGGCTAATGGCGACATTATCCGTACCCATGTGCTGCGGCCAACCTGGCATTTTATTACCCCGGCTGATGCCAGCTGGATGATTGACCTTACTGCCCCGCGTATCAATGCCGCCGCCGGTACCTGGTTTCGCAAGCTTAAATTAGATAATGCTGTATTTAGGCAAAGCAATGACGCGCTGGCCAAAGCTTTGGAAGGTGGCAAACAGTTAAACCGGGCTGAAGTTATGGCGGTATTAAATCATGCCGGGGTTGCGACTGATGATCTTCGTTTTATTCACCTGTTGATGCGCGCCGAATTGGATAAGGTAATTTGCAGTGGCGGCAGGCAGGGCAAGCAATTTACCTATGCGCTCTTTGACGACAGGGTACCACCTTGCACGCTTCCAAAAGAAGAAGCATTGGCTGAATTAGCCTTAAGGTATTTTATAAGCCGGGGTCCTGCCACTTTACAGGATTTTACCTGGTGGAGCGGTCTGGCGACTGTTGATGCTAAGCTCGGTCTCGAAATTGCTAAGCCTCATTTAGCTAAGATGAATGTTGAATCCCGCGAATACTGGATGGCAAAAGATACACCCGTTATTAACAACAAAACGCCAATGGCTCACCTGTTACCGGCTTTTGATGAATTTGCGGTTGCTTATAAAGATCGTTCGGCAATTGTTAACCCTAAATATTTAAAATTGGCGCTGCATGTTATTTTCAACCCTTCAATTATTGTAAATAACCAGGTAGTTGGCACCTGGAAACGTACCGTAAAGAAGGATGCCGTTGAGATTATCTTAAATCCCTTTGGAAAACTTAATAAAATACAAGCCGGGGCAGTTGAGATAGCCGCAGGCAAATACCGTAAATTTATTCAACCATAACCCACTACCGCGCTGTCGAAAAATTGTCCATCAACTTGCGTCTATCGTCCATGTTATAAAATTTAGCGCCTTAACATCTTTGTATGTCAATAACGACAAAACAAAACTTAAGAAAATGACACGTTTAAAAGCATTAAGTCCTGATGAAGCAACAGGCAAAACAAAAGAATTATTTGATGCAATACAAAGCAAATTAGGTATGGTGCCCAACATGATGCGTACCATGGGCAACTCATCAGCTTTACTGGAAGGTTACCTTAACTTAAGTGGCGCATTGGCCCACGGCTCCCTGGGCGCCAAAACAGGCGAATTGCTGGCATTGGCTGTTTCCGAAAGTAATGCCTGCGATTATTGTTTATCGGCACATTCTTTTATTGGCGAAAAACTGGTGCATATTGATGCAAACACATTGGATAATGCCCGCAATGCGATTTCGGCAGATGCAAAAACAAGCGCTGCATTAAAATTCGCCACAGTTCTGCTTGCTAAGAAAGGATTGGTTAATGATGTAGACGTTAACACGGTAAAGGCCGCCGGTTTAACCGAGGGTGAAATAGGCGAAATTGTTGGTCATGTGGCTTTAAATGTTTTAACCAATTATTTCAATAATACTGCAAATACCGTTATCGATTTTCCGGTGGTGCATGCAGGGGTTATAGCCTAAATAATTATAACCTGAAAACACAAATCTCATAAAACAGTAAAAGTTAAAGAACATCCTTTGGCTTTTACTGTAATGGTTAATTTTATAAAAAATACGAGCAATTATTATCATGGAAAATCAACGATTCCCTTTACCACCCTTTAACATGGAAACTGCTTTGCAAAAAGTACAGGCTGCTGAGGATGCCTGGAACACAAAAGACCCTGAAAAGGTTTGTATGGCTTATACTATAGATACTGAATGGCGCAACAGGACAGAATTTATAAACGGACGCGAAGAAGTGAAACTGTTTTTAAAACGCAAATGGGAACAGGAACTGGATTACAAACTTAAAAAAGAGCTTTGGGGTTTCCGCGAAAACAGGATGGCTGTAAGGTTTGAATATGAATGGCATGATGATACAGGGCAATGGTACCGTAGTTATGGTAATGAGTTATGGGAGTTTGATGAAAATGGCTACATGCAAAAAAGATTTGCCAGCATTAACGATTTACCTATAGCTGAAATCGAACGGCATTTGTTTTAGAGTATAGATTTGTTTAGCCATAATCTCAGAAAAGCCCCGAAGGCAGAATGGATCAACACAGGTAGCCTCCTGGCCTTTGCATTAAAATATCTAACTAATGACTAATATACAAACGGTGTTTACCCTCATAAATCCCCAAAATGGTAACCTTGCTTTCAAATTGTTTTCGTTTGAGGATAATAGTCATTTTGATCATTTACAACGGCATAATTATTATACCATTATTTGGGTTACCGGCGGCAATGGAAAACTAAAAACAAATTTTTCGGAATATGTATTTGATACCAACACCATGTTTACCTTTTCGCTTTACCAGCCTTTTATGATAACGACTGATAAAAAGCTGGAAGGTATGGTATTAAATTTTCATCCCGACTTTTTCTGCATTTTTAAACATCATAAAGAAATAGCCTGCAATGGAATCTTGTTTAATAATATTTATGAGCCGCCTTTTATAAATGTAGATAACGGAACGGCAACTACATTTAAAATGTTGCTGGAGCAAATAAAAGCTGAAATGCAAAATGCAGCTATAGCGCAGTATGAATTACTGGTATCGTATTTGAAAATATTTTTAATAACAGCCGCCAGGCTGAAAACCGGGCAACATCCAGGGGTGCAGAAAGCTGCGGTTGAACAGGAGGAGCCTTTTATCCTCCAAAATTTAAAAGACGCAATAGAAGAACATTTTAAAAAGAAGCATTCTGCAAGCGATTATGCCGGAATGCTTAATATTTCGGCAAAGGCATTGGCTAAGTTGGCCAAAACGCATTTCAATAAAACATTAACAGATCTTATTGCTGAACGAATTGTTATTGAGGCAAAACGCGAATTGTACCTCACCAATAAACCAGTAAAAGAAATAGCTTTTGAGTTAGGCTATGATGACGAATATTATTTCAGCAGGTTTTTTAAAACCAATGCCGATGTTTCACCACAGTTGTTTCGTGAAACCGTTGGGTTCGGGAAAGGGTGAATAATTTATTCAATATCCCTCTACCTGATTAAAAATGTAAATAGATACAGAAAACCCAAGACGTCACTGCGTGCTGTTGGGCACGGCGATTATAGCTACAATTATGAAGTGCCGCCGGCTGCAAAAGAATAGTTTTAAAGCCGGGCTTTGGTTAAATGCTTTTCAATATTAGTTTTTCTCCCAGCTCTTCTTCACCGGACACATTGTTTTTGCCATTGCCACCATATAGTTTTAGGCTTATGTAAAATGCAGTTCCAACACTGGGCGTACTTTCAAATGTTATTTTCCCGTTCTGCAATTCTGTGAATTCTTTGCACAGCACCAAGCCTAAACCAACACCCTTTTCGTTTTTTGTACCGAAGGATGAGTTTACTTTTAAAGAGAATATGCTGCCCTGGGTTTCAAAAGGGATACCTGTGCCATTATCTTTTATTATTATCCGGCAATTATTCCCAACTATATCGTCTGATACGACGATCTCCCCACCCGCGTTAGTAAATTTAATAGCGTTATTTATTAAATTCCTCACTATTAATTGCAGCATATCTGCATCGGCAACAATAAATACATTGTTTTTTAATTGATTAACCAACTGAATATCTTTTTCAGCAGCAATTGTTTGATGGATTTGAAATGTGCCTTGTAAAATTTCTTTTGGGTTTACCTTAACCAGGTTTACAGTTACCCCCTCCATTTGCGATTTACTCCACAATAGTAAATTTGAAAGCATTTGCTGTGTGTTCCGGGTCGAGTTTAGCAGGGCATTGTTTATTGATAACCTTTCAACCTCGTCTATTTCAAATTCCGAAAGTATCTCCAGGTAATTTTGTATAGACGTTAAAGGTGTACGCAGGTCATGCGCCAGGATAGAAAATAATTTGTTTTTTGTATCGTTTGCATTTTCCAGTTCGGTTGTCTTTTGCTCTGCTAATTTATGTTCAGTATGGTAACTTCTCCTTACGGATGTAGTAACCATGAAAATAAAAAGCGCCATAAAAATATAGGTACACCCATGATCTATAAAACGGCTTTTCGTATCAGCGTAAGTATTAATTATTGTTCCCGGGTATTCATATTCAATTACAAGCAGCATAGCGACAACAACAAGGTTAAGTGTTATCCAAAACCAGTATTGTTTTTGCGGAACAATGGAAATGGTAAGAAAATAAGAGAGCAGGAAAATTAAAAGAGTTGGGCCGTTAATGCCCGAGTTGTATTTGAAGTTTACGATCAGCAAGATATTAAATGCTATCATATAAGCAATGATGCAGATATCCAACTTCATTTTAAACCGGGAATAATAATAAAATAGCAATGTGGAGACGAATATCGCTATCATTAAAATAACTAATTGAGGGATGCCGAGCAGGAAGTTTAAGAAAATGGTTAAAAACACACTAACAGCGGATGTAACACAGGTGGCATTAAAAATACGTGCTTCCAAAGAGAAACCGGGTGGCTGCCCAACAACTTTTGCCCAAAATGATTGCATTATTTACTTTTTTATAAATATCCATGTACTTCCACTGCTGTCTTTTGAAGATTAAAAAGTATGTTTAACCGGTTTTAAGGATATGAACGATTTTAACCGGCATGTTTTAAAGGGATGTACTATATAGTATATACGGAATTTAGCTAAAAAGGTTTGATAGTAAGCCCTTTTTATTGTTGAATTATTTATATAAAGACAAGTAGCTTTGGCTATATTCGGTGAATAAAAAATGCTTTTTAAATCATCTGCTTTATTTAATTTTCTGTTCAATATACCCTTATGAAAAGGCTGATCTTACTTTTTTTATTGATAAACTTTGCGGCGCAGGCCCAGCAAAAAATTAAATGGCCAGGCAATAAAAAAGCTGTCATTGTACTTACTTACGATGACGCGATCAACTCACAGTTAAATGTGGCTATTCCCCAGCTGGATTCGGCGCATTTAACCGCAACATTTTTCATGACAGGCAATTTAACCAATGCAACTATCCCCCGGTGGCGGGCAGTGGCCGCTAAAGGTTACGAGCTTGCAAACCATACACTTTACCATCCTTGCTTAAGTACAGCCTATAAGACTAATCCGGCAAATTTTGCGGAAAACTACTCGGTGTTTGCTGTAATACGAGAGATAAGCATGATGAACAACCTGCTGTACGCAATTGATAATAAAACTACACGTACCTATGCTTATCCCTGTACCGAAACAGCGGTGGGCGGGGTGAGCTATGTCGATTCGCTGCGGAAGTCGGGCCTAATTAAATATGCACGTATTGGCGGTGATAATAACGCCGTTATTACCGATTTTAAAAACCTTGACCCCTTGCTGGTTCCCGCCTGGGGCTTGCCCGGCAATAATACCGGCGCCGAATTGATTGCATTTGTTAAAAAAGTTGAGCAAAGCGGAGGGATGGGCGTTTTTATGTTTCATGGCGTAGGTGGTGACTATATCACCACACCTGCCGCATCCCATAAAGAATTACTGGATTATCTGCAAAAGCATAAAGATGAAGTATTGGTTTTGACTTTTCAGCAGGCAATGGATTATGTAACACAGGCCAATAAATAAAAGATGTCTTTGATGCCATCACCCATGACTAACAAAAAATGCTTAAGAAAATAAAAAAAGTCCTGATCGGGACAGTTCTTGTCGGCGATTATATTTATGACAATATCTATCGTTTAATTGCGGGCATGCCCCGTTTAAACCGGTGCCAGGTTACTGCTCATCTTTTTATAGGCAGCCAGTATAATTTATTGGGGTTAAAAAAATTAAAGGCATTAGGTGTAACCGCCATTGTAAATATGCGTATGCACAATACCTATAATGAGGCCGTCCACGAAGGGATTAAATACATGCATTTCCCTACAGTTGACAATACCCCGCCGCCGTTGGAAGTACTGATAAAAGGAGCGGATTTTATTGATGAGGAGATAAGGAACAATGGTGTAGTATATGTGCATTGCCGGCAGGGCCTCGGCAGGGGGCCAACGATGGCGATGGCTTATCTTATAAAATTGAGTATGACTTATAAGGAGGCGTATGATATGGTCAGAAAAGTACGCATCTTTATAAACCCGCGTCCCGGCCAAGTAAAAAGACTTAAAGAACTGGAGGTTTATTACAGGGAGTTGCATAAACCCTATTTAAACCCATCAAGGTGAGGGTGACAAAAAAGCTTATTAAAATACGCTATTTTTAGAAAATATTCACTGGATTTATGCCCCCCGCCAAAGCCGAAAACATTGACTGGATAAACAATTTAAGACTGATTGCCCTTTATTCGGTGATTATATTGCATTGCTCTTCGCCCTTGTTAGCAGATTACAGCAAAGCCCCGGTCGCTGATTGGTGGACAGCCGATTTTTTAAACGCACTCACCCGTTTTGCAGTCCCTGTTTTTGTAATGATAACTGGGGCGTTGCTCATCCACAGGGAATATGAGATTGGCGATTTTCTTAAAAAACGTTTAACAAGGGTAGTGGTGCCCTTCCTGTTCTGGAGTTTGGTTTATGTATGGTATTCGTGGTATAACGAGGAAATTACCTTTGGCAGTGATGCCTGGGTAAACATACAACAGGTGTTGCATTTGTTAAAATATGGCAGCTCGTACCATTTATGGTATGTTTATATGCTTATCGGGCTTTATTTTTTTATACCCGTGATCAGCAAATTTGTGCGCAACGCCTCTGAAAAAGAAATACTATATTTTTTAATAATATGGGCAGCGGTAATGCTGATCACGCAGCCCTATCTTTTGCGTTACAACCCATCTGTTGATATGCATTATTTTGCCGGTTTTGCCGGATATCTCGTGTTGGGGCATTACCTTGCTTTTAAAGATTTTAGTGTAAAACACTTGCGATTATGGATGATCCTGCTGTTTGTTTTCAGTATCACCCTTATTGCCATTGGCAGTTGGTTGCTTATTCAATATCCAATATGGCCAGGCACCATGTTTTACGAACCGGTAAACCCGGCGGTTGTAATGTTATCGGCCAGCATTTTTATTGCTATTAAACTTACCGTACCAAAGGTATCTCCAATAGTTACCCATATCCGGGATTTTGCAGGGAAGTATAATTACGGCGTATACCTAAGCCATGCACTGGTATTGTATTTTTTGGATGACCTTCTGGGCATAAGCTACAAGCTTTGTGCGCCAATTATTGCTATTCCCTTTACGGCGTTGATCTGCTTTTTTATATCGCTGTTGCTGGTGTGGACGATTAATAAGATACCATTTGTTGGGAAATGGGTTTCGGGGTAAAACTGCTATAATTGTAAAAACTATTTAGGCTCAGTGATCTTAGCGCCTCCTTTGAGTCCTCTGTGTTTAATTTTTTTAACACGGAGGCCACAAAGTAAAGCACAAAGTGACGCAGAGATTTATTCTGCATTTTTCATAAAAACGAACCCAATAAAAAGGGACATATAATTCATATTTTTTTTAAGAGATTTGTGCCCTTACAAATCTGCAACTACCCCAATGAAAAAACTAACCGAAAGTAACGCGGCCTCTTTCACTACGATACTTATCATTATAACCTTTGTGCTGCGTTGTTTTATTGCCGCTTATACCGGATTAGGTAATGGCGAGTCGTATTATTTCAGGGGGGCATTACATCTTAATTTAAGTTATTTTGATCAGCCGCCATTGTTTTTTTGGTTAGGAGCCTTAAGTATAAAGCTTTTTGGATTATCTAATTTTGGTATCCGGTTTGCCTCTGTTTTGTTGTTTGCCGGTACAAGCTGGCTGTTGTTTTTGGTCACTAAAAAGCTGTTCAATGCCAAGGCCGGTTTTTGGGCGGTGGTGGTCATGAATTTAAGCGCGGTGTTTACTATTGCTATTGCCTGCTGGTACCAGCCCGATGCGCCGCTTATGTTTTTCTGGCTGCTGGCAACTTACTTTATTATACAATTAATGGTTGGGCCGGGTGCTGAAAACTCCGAAGCTACCCGGAATAGCCGTAAAACATGGTTATTATGGATAGCTGTTGGCATGAGCATGGGCCTTGCCACATTAAGCAAGTATCATGTGCTGTTTTTATTCGCGGGTGTTTTCATGTATATCGCAACCAATAAAAGCCAGCGGCATTGGCTTCGCCACCTTGGGCCGTATATAGCCATTTTGATCACTATTATTATGGCAATGCCGATTTTGTGGTGGAACTATAATAACAATTGGGTGTCTTTTGTTTTCCAGGGGTCAAGGGCAGGAGTAAGGGACGGAAAATTTCAACTGCATTTCGATTGGTTTTTACGGAGCATAGCAGGTCAGGCGGCATTCCTGTTGCCATGGATATGGTTCCCTACTATCCGGCAGCTTTTTATTTCGTATAAGCTGCGCTCACAATTTCTGGCTTATAGTTTTATTTTCTGGATGGCAATTTTACCTATCGTGTTTTTTACCATAGTTACCTTATGGTCCGATCTTCAATACCATTTTCACTGGCAGGCCCCAGGTTATATGATGCTGTTTATTACTTTAGGTTTTGGTATTGATAGATGCCTGAACACTGAAGGAAAAGCAAAAAGGCTGACGCGCAGGTGGCTTAATTTTTCCATCTTTTTTACCACCATTACCATTGGTGTCCTTACACTGCACATGGTTACTGGTTTCTGGACTTCGTACGGCCCAAAATGGGTGGTTCACTATTTTCATGGCGATAACTTAGACCCCACCATACAGGGCGTTGATTATACCGATATAAATACCCGATTTGAAAAAGAAGGCTGGCTGCAAAACCCCAATATATTTACCGGCAGTGCCCGCTGGTGGCTTACAGGTAAGATAGATTGGGCGCTGAAAGGAAAAAAGGACATTATTGTATTTGACCCTGATCCGCGTAACCTGGCTTTTTTGGTTGATCCTAAAACCCTCATCGGTAAGGATGCCATTATCATTGGCGATCATCACGAACCTTTTATTGAAGCTAACGTTAAGCCATTTTTTGATAGCGTAACACAACTGCCTGATGTGCAGATAATGCGTAATGGCCCTGAATATACGTTACAGGTATATTATTGCAAAAACTTCCATAAATCTGCACAACCGCGTATGGACTTGCCTTTATACCGGCAATTGATAGGATTGCCACCGTTTGGGAAATAATCGACACGAATTTTCACGAATGTATTCGAATTACACGAATGAATGGATTGGGCACGAATTTATTCGAATTACATGAATAGAAAAGACAGGAATTTACATGAATTTTTGTAGTTTTATAGCTCTGATTAACTAATTGATTGAACATCCATCGTACTAATTTATTGGCACTAATATCTAAAGGTATATCCTATAACCATTCATCTGCTTCAGACAAATCAAATTCGTGTAATTCGAATACATTCGTGAAATTGGTGTCTATCTTTTTTTTGTTCCCTCTTTTTCTTTCCGCCCAAAACGTCGATATCATTCCGCTGCCAAAATCGTACGTAAACGGAGCAGGGCAATTTCAACTTAACAGCAATACAATTATCGGGACGAACGATACTTCATTGCTGCCACAGGCCAATTATCTGCAAACTGAATTGCGCAAAGCAGATAGTATGTCTATCCCCGTGGATCAAAACGAAACAATAGCCTCTATCGACCTGCAGTTGGTTAATAAAACGCAATTACCCGGTTCATATAACCTGAAAATCGGGCCACAAAAAATAACTATCCAATCATCAGGTAATGAAGGTATTTTTTATGGGATAGTTTCGCTGCTCCAGCTAATCAGGGACCAGCCGGCAGGAAACAATATTGGGTTATTGACCTGCGAAATCAATGATGCGCCAAGGTACCAATGGCGGGGTTTTATGCTTGATGAGTCCCGCCATTTTTTTGGAAAAGAAAAAGTTGAACAATTGCTGGATTGGATGGCCTTTTACAAGCTAAACAAATTTCATTGGCATTTAACGGATGTTAACGGATGGCGGATCGAAATAAAAAAATATCCAAGATTAACATCAGTGGGCGGCGTTGGTAATCACTCAGATACGCTTGCTGCTGTGAAATATTATACCCAGGATGATATTAGAGAAATTGTAGCCTATGCCCGCGACCGGTTTATAACCGTAATCCCTGAAATTGATATGCCGGGCCACGCCACCGCGGCAAACAAGGCTTACCCGGAGTTTAGCGGCGGAAGTGTCCCAAAATATCCAAACTTTACTTTTGATCCGGCAAACGAACAGACATACCAGTTTTTAGCTGATATTCTTAAAGAAACCAATACGCTTTTCCCATCGCACATGATTCATTTGGGCGGCGATGAAGTTGCTCTTGGCATACAAGCCTGGGCGGGAAGGCCTGCCATTATGGATATGATGGCAAAGAATAAATTTACAGACCTTGCCGACCTTGAACATTACTTTTTCCGGCGTATGACAGATTCTGTTATTAGTATGAATGACAAGATCCTTTGCTGGGATGAGGCTGCGGAAACTGACCTTCCTGCCGATAAAACTATCATATTCTGGTGGCGGCAAAATGTTCCTTCGCAATTAGCACTGGCGCTTCAAAAAAAATACCAGGTGGTGCTTTGTCCACGTTTACCATTATATTTTGATTTTGTGCAAGATAAAAACCACCGCTCCGGCCGTAAATGGAACAATACATATTTTGATAATGAAAGCGATGTGTATAATTTCCCCGATAAGCTCATGCCGGCGGATGAAATGCAATCAGCGCAAATCCTTGGCATACAAGCAAATTTGTGGACAGAGACCGTAGGATCGGAAAAAAGATTGGATTATATGATCTTTCCGCGTTTAGCTGCCCTATCTGAAGCGGCCTGGACGGATTCGGCATCAAAAGATGAAAATTCATTCAATGAACGGTTGAAATCAAACTTTGCATTATATGACAAAGACGGCATTTATTACTACAACCCCTTTGACCCTTTAGTACATCCTGAGGCAATCGATTTTGCACCCCATATTATAACCCCCCTATTCAAAGAAAAGCATCGCCATCATAAGCACAGTGTAAATTCTCATCATCGCCATGAAAAAACAGGCATGGTTAAGCATCGTTTAAAACTGCATCATTCAAAAGCTAAAAAGAGAAAATGATACTTTGTTAGTAAAACGCTAAACATGAAGAAGGAAAGCGATCTGGTAAAACGAACGATGGCATTGCAAAGTTTAAACTTGTTGCCACAAGTTATACAACTTTAATAAGCCGATAAAGCTAATTGTTTACTTTTACCGCGATGAAGAATGACCCCTTAAGCATTCCCCTTTTTGAAATGCGGCTGGAAGAGATACACCGTGCAGACCCCTGGCTGCGATATGAAATTTCGATCCGTGATTTTATTGCGTTGTTTCCTGTCCGGTACAAAAACGGTTTACCTGTAAAGCCAGAACACCCCGCGGCATATGGGGTTGACCGCGAGGTGTTTTTGAAAGTATTGGTGGCATTTAGCCAGTGTTTTAAATGAACCGCATGATTTACGGATTTTCCACCGTCACATTCTGCGCCAACACGGCATCATCAGGTGTTTTTCCAATATTATTATCGAGTGCATAAAGCGCATCATCTTTTGCTGTTGCACCACCTGCGATTTTTATTTTCGACAATAGATCCAATGCCAGTGTTTCTTCTTCTGTTTGTTCTTTTACAAACCATTGCATAAAATTCCAGGTCGCCCAGTCTTTTTCTGCCATGCTCATGTTTACAATGTTATAAATCGAAGTGGTATTTTCTACTTCCGATTTAAATATTTTTTCAAAGCAATCATTTACACTTACCGGGTCGCCGCCGGGACCGGGTATAGCTGACACAACCACCTTACCGCCTCTTTTTAAAATGTATTCCAGTATTTTCATCATGTGGTTCCGCTCTTCATTTGCGTGGCGGAAAAGAAAATTGGAAATACCATCATATCCCTTCTCGTTTGCCCATGAGGCATACGAAAGATATATCTGCGCATTATGCGCTTCGTTTGTCATCTGATCATTTAGCGCTTTTGCCAGCGTTTTTGAAAGCCTGTTAGTGTCCATAGGTAATTGTTTAAAACCTAAACTAAAAGTGCGGAAAAATGTTTAATTTATTTTATCGGGGATGGAAAAATAAAATCCTGCAAGGCATGTTTGTATCCTACCCCCTGTACATTAAAGGATATCATAGAGAAATTGCTTTCCGAAAAGATAATTTGGCCGGATTTTATGATCCTATTTTTATAGGAGCTTTATTTATAGGCGGAAATATGAGTGGTTTTTATACTCAGGATAAATGATTTCCCAACACTGATCTTAACACTTTTATCAAGTAGCATCGCTTTTATAGCATCGTCAGATTTTAACGCTTCAAAAAGGTCGCGCGCTACGGCGGATCCGCTGATGTTATTGATCACTTTGCCATTTTCAAGCTGGATATTAAATGTATATCCCGATTTGCCGCGATCACCTGCAGATTCAAAATCCTGGATGTTTAATTTAAATTGTTGATCCTCGTTAAAGCTTTTTTTAATGTGCAAACGAATTACCGGCAGGTACCTTTTCCAGGTAGTTAAATATTGTCTGTCTTCCATGTTGTTGGCTGTAAAGGTATAATATAATGATGAGGAATTCATAAATAGTTCATATTGGTGCCTGGCGTTTTTAAAAACAACTTTAAAGCTTTGTAAAAACATTAAGAATTTCTTTCGCAATCGATTGCAGAAGAAAAAATCTTTATACCTTTAGAGTGCCAACAGTTCTAACTTATTTACATTATTTATCATTAAATGAAACATCTTACCGCCAATAAATTACTGGTATCAGTCCTTGTCATGTTACTTTTTTCGTTTACATCAATAAAGCACAAACGGTACCAATTTAATTTCCAGGACCCCTCATTGCCAATTGATAAACGGGTAAATGACCTGGTTTCGCGTTTAACGCTGGAAGAAAAGGTTGGACAAATGCTTAATTCGGCACCTGCAATTGACCGCCTGGGCATACCAGCCTATAACTGGTGGAACGAGTGCCTGCATGGCGTAGCGCGTACCCCCTTTAAAGTAACCGTTTATCCACAGGCCATAGGAATGGCAGCCACTTTTGATAAAAATTCATTGCACCAAATGGCAGACTACACCGCCGAAGAAGGACGTGCGATTAATAATGAAAGCATTAAAAATGGTAACAGGAAAACATACCTGGGCCTCACTTACTGGACGCCTAATATTAATATCTTCCGCGACCCGAGGTGGGGCAGGGGACAGGAGACATACGGAGAAGATCCCTATCTAACGGGCGCACTCGGCAAAGCGTTTGTAACCGGCCTGCAGGGCAACGATCCTAAATATCTTAAAGCTGCAGCCTGTGCAAAACATTATGCTGTGCATAGCGGCCCCGAGTCATCGAGGCATGAATTTGATGCGGAGATCAGCGATTATGATCTTTGGGATACTTATCTGCCTGCTTTTCACAATTTGGTGGTAAATGCGAAAGTTGCCGGTGTAATGTGCGCCTATAATGCTTTTAAAGGCCAGCCGTGCTGCGGCAATGATTTGCTTATGAATAATATCCTTAGAAATGAATGGAACTTTACAGGATATGTAACTTCTGATTGTGGCGCAATCAGTGATTTCTATCTCCGGCATAAAACATCCAAAGATGCGGAAAGTGCTGCTGCGGATGCTGTTTTGCACGGAACAGATGTAGAATGTGGAAATGTAACTTATAAAACTTTGGTTAGCGCGATAAAGGATGGCAAATTAACAGAACAACAGTTAGATGTATCGGTAAAAAGGTTGTTTACCATACGTTTTCGTTTGGGAATGTTTGACCCACCCGAAATGGTAAAATACGCCCAAATAGGGACAGATGTACTTGAAAGTCCACAACATAAAGCGCAGGCTTTAAAAATGGCGAGGCAGGCTATTGTCCTGTTAAAAAACGAGGGCAATACCCTGCCATTGAGTAAAAATTTAAAAAAGATTGCAGTAATCGGCCCCAATGCCGATAATGCTTTAAGCATACTTGGTAATTATAATGGCAAGCCTTCGCAGCTTGTCACCGCACTGCAGGGCATCAAAGCTAAACTTGGGCCTGGTACCGAAGTAGTCTATAAAAAGGGCACCGATTTTATTGGCGACCCTAATACAAAACCAGATTTTGCCTCACTTGCTGACAGCGTAAAAGATGCCGATGCCATAATTTTTGTAGGTGGTATATCGCCGCAGTTAGAAGGTGAAGAGATGAAAGTAAATAAGGCTGGTTTTAGCGGCGGCGACCGTACCTCAATTGCCCTGCCCGAAGTACAAACCCAATTGCTTACAGCGTTACAGGCAACAGGTAAACCGGTGGTTTTTGTAATGATGACAGGGTCTGCTTTAGCTATTCCCTGGGAAACAGAACATATCCCCGCCATTTTAAATGCCTGGTATGGCGGGCAGGATGCCGGAACAGCTATTGCAGATGTTATTTTTGGTGATTACAACCCCGCAGGCCGCCTCCCGGTTACCTTTTATAAAAGCGACAATGACTTGCCGTCTTTTACTGATTATTCAATGAGCAACCGTACTTACCGGTATTTTACAG
>Ga0207033_1008_pt1 | contig 52349 bp, 47 predicted proteins | sample Alteio_BWMinCont_35_FD_153262 | JGI IMG/M metagenome (GOLD analysis project Ga0207033, IMG submission 153262) | Enriched cells from forest soil in Barre Woods Harvard Forest LTER site, Petersham, Massachusetts, United States -... | ecosystem: Environmental > Terrestrial > Soil > Temperate forest >... | reverse complement strand
CGGGCAATACCTCAAACATGCTTTTTTCATTTGAATATATTATTGCTTTTGTATCACGCTACATTACCCTAAAAAAAGGCGATCTTATATTTACTGGTACGCCACAGGGAGTTGCGAAAGTAAATGTTGGCGACAGGCTTGAAGGTTATCTGGAAGATCACAAATTGATGGATTTTTACGTTAAGTAGGTATGATTGGAAAATACCTCTTAATAATTATCCTGTTCTTTAGTTTTTGTACCCAACTATTTGCCCAGAGCACCATACAAAGTAAGCAATATCCTCAAAACTATTTTCGTTACCCGCTTGATCTGCCGCCTTCAACAGCCGGCTCATTTGGCGAATTACGGCCAAATCATTTTCATTCAGGTCTCGATTTTAAAACCAACTCGCGTACCGGGTATCCTGTTTATGCAGCATTTGATGGTTATGTTTCGCGTTTGCGCGTTGAATTTGGCGGCTTCGGCAATGCCATATATATCACCCACCCCAATGGTTATACAACCGTTTACGGGCATATAGAACGTTTTAGCCCCGAAATGGAAAAGGCGGTGCGCGCCATGCAGTACCAGCAGCAAAGTTTCGAAGTGGACTTTAAATTACAGCCGCAGCAAATTGCGGTATGCAAGGATGAGGTGATCGCATGGTCGGGTAATGCGGGGGCATCCGAAGGGCCGCATCTGCATTTCGAGATCAGGGATACCCAAACCGAGGAAACGATTAACCCGCAATTGTTTGGTCTTACTATTCCTGATAAGATACCGCCCACTATTTACGCTATCGGGATTTATCATCTTGATGGTAAACCATTCAGTGAAAAAACGTCACGCCAGTTTTTACCTGTTACCGGGAAAGCTGGCAACTACCATTTAACAAAACCAGGTATAATTAATTTGACAGGGGAAATAGGTTTTGGTATCACAACAAATGATATGACCAGCGCATCGCCAAATCATAATGGTGTCTATTCCATCGAATTGAAACTGGATGGCAAAACAGTTTATACTTTTGCTGTCGAACGTTTCGCCTTTGATCAAACCCATGCCATCAATGCTTACATTGATTATCCCGAATTTTTAAGGGCCCGCCGCTGGATGCAAAAGTGCTTCATATTGCCGGGCAGCAAAATATCGCTTTACCCGCAATCGATAAACCGGGGTATTATTACCTTTAATGATACTGAATTGCACCAGGTTGAATATATTGTAAAGGACGTTGCCGGGAATACATCAACGCTTAACGTTAAAGTAAGGTCGGCCCTTCCGGCGAATAATCTGTCGGTAATTAAGCCTGCCAGTAATTTATTTCGTTATGATAAGATAAACCAATTCAGCAATGATAAAGTAAAGGTGATTATCAATCCGGGTAACTTGTATGATGATATAGATTTTACCTATTCAACGTTGCCTAAAAAACCGGGCTCATTTTCTGTTATTCACTGCATTCATAACCGCTTTACGCCTATACACGATAATTACGAGCTATGGATCAAACCTGACAGTACCGTCGGAAAATTTACTGATAAAGCTGTAATTGTAAATACCGATGGTTTGTGCGAAGGCGGCACTTACCAGGATGGCTACGTAAAAGCCCAGGCCCGCAACTTTGGCGAATTTTATATAAAAATTGACACTGTTCCGCCTGTAATTGTTCCGCTGAATATAAAAAACGGTGTTAGCCTGGCTAAATCGCGGCGCATATCTTTAAGGATTGGCGACCATTTATCTGGTGTAAAGACTTACACAGGTAAAATTGACGGTAAATGGGTTTTAATGGAATGGGATTATAAAAGTAAAATTCTAAGTTATACCTTTAATGCCGATATTGCACCAGGTAGGCATATATTTGAGTTAGCGGTCAGCGATAATAAAGATAATATTTCACATTATACTGCATATTTTTACAGATAATATGGCAACACTAAAAGAAGGCGACAAGGCCCCGGATTTTACAGCAAAAGACCAAAACGGAAAAACTGTTTCCCTGGCCGATTTTAAAGGAAAAAATGTGATCCTTTATTTTTACCCGAAAGACGATACCCCCGGCTGCACCGCCGAAGCCTGCAGTTTCCGAGACAATTATCAATCAATGCTTAGCAAAGGCTTCCAGGTTATTGGCGTAAGTACGGATAACGAAAAATCGCACAAAAAATTTGAAACTAAATATAACCTGCCGTTTCCCTTAATTGCTGATACCGATAAAAGCATTGTTGAAGCTTATGGCGTTTGGGGTGAGAAAAATATGTTTGGCAGAAAATATATGGGCACTATACGTAAAACATTTTTAATAAATGCTGCCGGGATTATAGATGAAATAATTAACAAGGTTGATACTGAAAACTCGTCGCAACAGGTGATTGATCTTTTGCAGTGATAGCTAAGATATGTGATGTGAGATTTTAGATATGAGATTGATCATCCGTTAAAAAGATAAAGCATTATAAATAAAGATTTTAGATAGGCATTGGGAAAGGCAGTCTCAAATCTCATATCTAATATCTCAAATCTAATTAGAATATGCCAGCAGAGGTTGAAGACGCAGTGATTTTAAGCAAGTTCCAGGATGAAAAAACCCGGAACGAGGCATTTAATATGTTGCTGAAAAAATATCAGCAAAAAATTTACTGGCACGTACGCCGTATGGTGATCGACCATGACGATGCGGATGACCTGGTGCAGGATATATTTATAAAAGTATGGAAAAACCTTGCCGGGTTTAGAAATGACGCCCAACTATACACCTGGATGTATAGGATTGCCACCAACGAATGCATAACTTTTTTAAATAAGAAAAAACAAAAAAACAATATTTCGCTGGATGATGTAGCTTATGAATTGGCCGATACTTTAGCTGATTCGAGCTATTTTAACGGCGATGCCGCGCAAAGAAAACTTCAGGAAGCCTTATTAACCCTTCCTGAAAAACAAAAGCTTGTATTTAATATGAAATATTATGATGATATGAAGTATGAGGAAATATCGCAGGTGCTTGGCACAAGCGTCGGCGCTTTGAAAGCTTCGTTTCACCTGGCGGTGAAAAAAATTGAGGCGCATTTATTATCAAAAGATTAATTTAAATAAATTTAAACCTTTTGGCAATTGTTCCATCTATACTAAAGATATGAAGAGCGATATGGAAAATAAAGATTGGATAAATGATTACATGTCACTTAAACAGGTTAGCAATGCTGATCCGTTTACTGTGCCTGCCGGTTATTTTGATGACCTGGCAGACCGTATTGTATCGCGCAAAAACCTGGATGAATTAAAAAATAATACGCCCTCAGAAGGTTTTATTGTTCCTGAAAACTATTTCGAAGAACTGACTGCCAATATACAAAGCCGGATTGCTATTGAAAATGCTGTTAACAACGAAGATATGGGATTTACGGTTCCCGATGGTTATTTTGATAATCTTGGGGAGCGTATACAAAGCCGGATTTTAGTTGAAGAAACATTAGGTGCCCCGATTGAAAATTTTACAGTTCCGGAAGGTTATTTTGAGCAGCTTAATAAAAGCATCTTAAATAAAACTGTTAAAGCCAACAAAAATGGTATTATTATAAAACTATTTGCATCAGCGTCTTTTAAATATGCTACCGCAGCATGTTTTACTTTAGTAATAGGAGGTGGTATTCTTTTAAATGAACTTACCAATAGCCCTGTTAATGATCATAAAAACTCATTTTTACATAAGCAATTGTCAAACGTTCCTATTGATGACATTAAAAGCTATTTACAATTAAATATTGACGCAGGCGATACCCAACAAACGGTTGTTACAGAAAACACCCCGGTTGATGAAAATAATTTAAAAAATGCCTTACAAAATTATCTTGATAGTGTTCAATAATATACAATGATGAATAAGTTGATCAAACCTATTTTGTGTATATTATTCGTGCTTGCTTTTGGCTATAATAGCTTTGGCCAAAGGCGGGTGCGTATTCCCGTTCAGCCTTATGGCCCAGTGTACAGACCCGCTCAGCGTATAAATCCAAACAGGCAGCCTAATCCCGGAAAAAGGATTGAGCTTGTTAAAGAAGGTTATATTAGCCTTCGGTTAAAATTAACCCCTGAAGAGGGTCGGGCATTTTGGCCCCTGTACCGGCAATATGTACAGGAGCAAACTGCTATAAGGATACTAAAGCGCCAGAACAATTCAAACGCTTCGGTAGACGGTACTGTGCAGATTGATAAAGAATTAGCATACGAGCAGCAACTGGTAGAAATAAGAAAACACTATCGCGACGAATTTTTAAAAATACTGCCCCCCGAAAAAGTAAGCGAACTTTATAAAAGCGAACGTGAATTTAATGACGAAGTCCTCCGGCAATTAAGCGAACGCAGCGTAAGGGCAGGAGATTAGTTAGATTGGGTTGATTAAGTTGATTATGTGAGTAGTTGCAATTAATTTACTTTTGCAAGACGCATATAACTTAATAAACTTAGTCAACCCAATCTAACTTACTCAACCAATTCAAATGCCTACCCTCCGACAATTATTTCTGTCCCATAATGCCCAGACAACTGATTTCCCGCTTTTGCTTGAATTTGAGCGTGCCGAAGGTATTTATATGTATGATAAAGAGGGAAAGGCCTATATTGATCTTATTTCGGGTATCGGGGTAAGCAACCTGGGGCATAGCAACCCTTATGTAGTTAATGCGATAAAAGAGCAGTTGGATAAATACATGCACCTGATGGTGTATGGTGAGTATGTACAAACCCCGCAGGTTAGATTTGCCGAAAAGCTGATCTCTTTACTGCCGCAAAACCTGCAGTCGGTTTATTTTACAAACTCAGGCGCAGAGGCTGTTGAAGGTGCAATAAAGCTGGCAAAACGGTTTACGGGAAGGAGGGAGATCATTGCTTTTTATAATTCCTACCATGGCAGTACCCACGGCGCTTTAAGCGTTATGGGCAACGAGGAGTTTAAACAGGCATACCGCCCGTTATTGCCGGGTGTTAACTTCATCAGGTTTAACAATCCCGGTGACCTCGATAAAATAAATGATCAAACCGCATGTGTAATTATAGAAACTATACAGGGCGAGGCCGGTGTTAGGGTCCCTGGCATGGATTATATGCGAGCCCTCCGCAAACGCTGCAATGAAACAGGGACACTATTGATATTGGATGAGATACAGGCCGCTTTCGGGCGTACCGGTCATTTGTTTGCATTTGAACATTTTGACATTGTTCCTGATATCCTTTTATTGGCCAAAGCATTGGGCGGGGGCATGCCCGTAGGTGCTTTTATAGCATCAAACGTTGTTATGTCGGCATTAAAAGAAAATCCTATCCTGGGGCATATTACAACGTTTGGCGGCCACCCTGTATGCTGTGCTGCCGGACTTGCCGCGCTTGAAGTTTTACTTAATGAAAACCTTGTCGCTACTGTTGCTGAGAAAGCGCAGTTGTTCCGAAAAACGTTAGTTCACCCTTCAATAAAAGAAATACGTGGAAAAGGCTTGATGCTTGCCATTGAATTTGAAAGCTTTGAGCTTAATAAAAAAATAATTGACCGCTGTATTGCGCATGGTGTAATTACCGACTGGTTTTTACATTGCAGCAATGCTATGCGAATTGCCCCGCCACTGATCATCACCCATGATGAAATTAAAAATGCCTGTTCGGTGATTCTGGAAGCCGTGGAATATTATAGCTAAATGTACCATCAACTTAGCCCTCTTTACGGCTTGCCGTAGAGAGGGTGGTCAAGCGAAGCGATGACCGGGTGAGTAAACTCTCCGCCATGCAGAATCCCCCTTCCGATCCTAACAATATTACAACCTCCAAATTATAGTATAAGTTAATTTATGGTTTATGAAAAATGGCATGCATACCATGAAAAAAGCCTTAAATAGCATCTAAACATAGATTTTTTCGTAACAAATGCACTTTTTTAAGCCAACACCTTAAACAATAAATTAAAATTGGCGTTATCAATACAAACATCTTCTATACAGTATGAAAATCGCATATATATCAACTTATCCTCCCCGGGAATGTGGAATTGCAACATTTAATCAGAATTTAATGCATGCAATAAATGCAAATTTTCCGGAAAGAAAATCTTTAATGCACGGGGGCTTCGTAGTAGCTTTAAATGATTCGGAAAATATCCACGAGTATGAATATCCTTCAGAAGTTAAATATGTTATCAGGCAAAACCATCAAAAGGATTATATAAGGGCTGCCAATTATATCAATACCAGCAACGCTGATGTTTGTATAATGGAACATGAATTTGGGATATATGGCGGGGAAAGCGGCATTTATATACTCCCCTTGCTTAACCGGCTCGAAAAGCCTTTAATATCTATTTTACATACGATATTAAAGGATCCGAGTTATGTTCAGCGTATTATCATCCGTGAAATAGCCGAGCAATCATCGAAAATAATTGTAACGAGCCAAAGGGCTGTGGAATTTTTAACCACTATTTATGATATATCTGTTGAAAAAATACAGATTATTGAACACGGTGTACCGGATGTAGAAGCCACTGAAGAAAACCCGGTAAAGAATTTAACAATATTTAAAAACCACAGGGTATTATTAACATTTGGCTTAATAAGCAGGAATAAAGGATTGGAAACAGTAATAAGAGCGTTGCCGAAAATAGTTGAGAAACACCCGGATGTTATGTATGTTGTATTGGGCAATACACATCCTGGTGTAATAAAAAGTTCGGGCGAGGAATACAGGGACCATTTAAAAAGCCTTGCAACACAGCTTAACGTATCAAAACACCTAAGCTTTATCAATAAGTTTGTATCCGAGGAAGAATTGGTGAATTATCTTTCAGCTGCCGAAATTTATGTGACCCCATATTTAAATGAAGCACAGATCACCAGTGGCACATTATCTTATGCCGTTGGCGCAGGTGCGGCAGTGGTATCGACGCCTTACTGGCATGCAACCGAGTTATTAGCGGATAATCGTGGGCGGTTGTTTGATTTCAAAAACGCAGATGCCTTATCAGCCATAGTAAATGAATTACTTGACCATGAGCCTTTGCTTAATGAGTTAAAAGAAAATGCATACAACTATGGCTTGCGTTTACGCTGGCCTGTAATTGGCGCCGAATTTATAAAAGCTGCGCAAGGGTCATGTGTCGCTTATGACTTTAGCGACAAAATATTAAAAAACAGTATTGTTGACCCTGAAATAATGCCCAAATTTAATTTAACGCACATATTGCGTTTAACTGATGATACCGGCATTGTGCAACACGCTAAATATGGGATCCCGAATTTGAAAGAAGGTTATTGTCTTGATGATAACGCAAGGGCTTTAATAATGGCTTTAATGGCCTATCAGCGCAGTAAAAGCAAAGAAGCATTTGAACTGCTGCCCATCTATTTAAGTTACATTCACTACATGCAAACGGAGGATGGTAACTTCCGTAACTTTTTAAGTTTTAACCGGCAATACCTTGACGAAATTGGGTCTGAAGATTCATTCGGGCGCACAGTTTGGGCGTTGGGTTATTTGATAGGGTGCGCGGCAAGTAACTCCTACCGGGAATTTGCTATGGAAATATTCCATAAGTCATTCCCGCATTTTAAAGCATTAAAGCATTTAAGGGGTATGGCAAACACCATTATAGGTATTAGTTTATACCTTAAGGTTATGCCGGGCGATGAAGGAATGATGAATGAACTTGCCAGGCTTACCCAACCGTTAATTGATGCTTTTGAAAATACCCAATCAGACGACTGGCAATGGTTTGAAGAGAAAATGACTTATGATAATGGCATACTTCCTCTTGCGTTATTACATTCATGCGAAATAACGGGGAACGAAAAGGCGAAACAAGTTGCGTTAAAAACAATGGCATTTTTGGATAAAATAACCTTGTCGGGCGGTTATTTAAGTCCTGTTGGCAATGATGGCTGGTATTACAGGGGCGGTACATTCCCAGCGTTTGATCAGCAGGCCATTGAAACAATGGCCATGGTGCTTATGCATTTCCAGGCCTACAAAATATTCCATAAACCACAGTATATCGAAAAAATGTTTTTGTGCTATAAGTGGTTCCTGGGCGAAAATACTTTGCGGGCGCCCCTTTATGACCACGAAACTAAAGGTTGTTGTGATGGGCTGCTGCCAACCGGTATTAACCGTAACCAGGGCGCCGAAAGTACATTAGCTTACCTGATTTCGCATTTAACCGTTTTAAAAGCTTTTGAACTTGAATATGAATATAATAAAATCGGTGAATTTGTAGAACTTGCTAAATGAGGGTCGCAATATTAGCTCCTGTTGCGTGGCGCACACCTCCAAGGCACTATGGTCCATGGGAACAGGTTGCTTCAAATATAGCTGAAGGTTTAGTAAGATCGGGGGTTGATGTAACCTTGTTTGCAACAGGTGATTCAATCACAGCCGGTAAACTGTTAGCCATATGTGATACCGGTTATGAAGAAGATCGCAGCCAGGATGCAAAAGTGCTGGAATGTTTACACATCAGCAATCTGATGGAGCGGGCTGCCGAATTTGATATTATCCATAATAACTTTGATTTTTTGCCGCTTACCTATTCCGGTTTGATAAAAACACCGGTAATTACTACAATACATGGTTTTTCTTCGCCAAAGATAATCCCCGTCTATAAGAAATATAATTCAATAGGTCATTACGTGTCAATTAGTAATTCCGACCGCAGCCCCGAGTTGGACTACATCGCTACAGTTTATAATGGTTTAAACATAAAGGACTTTGAATTTAATGATAAGCCCGATGATTATCTTTTATATTTCGGCAGGATACATCCCGATAAGGGTACAGCCGAAGCGATTGAGATTGCAAAAAAAAGTAAGCGAAAATTGCTGATTGCAGGTATTATTCAGGATGAAAACTATTTTAACGAAAAGATTAAACCGCGATTAAATCAGCAAATAGAATACATCGGGCCAGCCGGCCCTGAACGAAGAAATGATTTGTTAGGCAAAGCATTTGCATTGCTGCACCCTATTAATTTTAATGAACCATTTGGCATGAGCGTAGCCGAAGCCATGCTTTGCGGCACACCCGTAATAGCATTTAACAAAGGCGCAATGCCCGAATTGATAAAACACGAACAAACCGGATTTTTGGTTGACAACGTTAATGAAGCGGCTGAAGCAGTTGATTGTCTTAAAAATATAAAACGACAGGATTGCTATAATTGGGCCGTTTCACAATTTTCAAGTGATAAAATGGTAAGTGATTATTTGGAGCTTTATGAGCAAATATTATCCCTGTAAATTAATTTGTTATTTTCGATAAACATACTTATTCCTATTTTTCCTCATCCTCTTTAAGCTTAGTGATCAGTTCTTCCAGGTCAACTTCTGCAAAAGCAGTTGATGAATCGGATATGCCATAAGGGATAATGAGTTTGCCGTTATTAATAATAGAACCGCAGGAGTACAATACGTTTGGCACATAACCTTCACGTTCGTCACTGTTTGGGATCAGCAAAGGTTCTTTTAAACGCCCGATTTCAATAGTCGGGTCATCCAGTTTTAGCAAACTTGCACCAAGCACGTACCTGCGCATCGGCCCAACGCCGTGGGTTATCACAATCCAGCCATGTTCGGTTTCAACAGGTGAGCCGCAATTACCAATCTGTATAAATTCCCATGTAAACTTAGGTTGCTGTAACAACATCGGTTTTTCCCAAATATTTATTTTATCCGAGTACATGATGTAATTATTGAGGCCGTCAATGCGTGATATCATCGCAAATTTCCCGTTAATCTTTCGCGGAAATAAAGCAAGGTTTTTGTTTTGCGCCCCAGCCCCATACAAGGGCATCATTTTAAAGTTATAAAAATCGTTTGTTTGCAGCAGCTTTGGCATTATCAGCGCCCCATCATAGGCAGTATAAGTTGCATAGTAAACACGGCTGCCGTCTTCATTTGTAAAATGTACAAACCTTGCATCCTCAATGCCCTTGCGCTCATATTCGGATATGGGGAATATCACACGGTCGGATATATCCGTGTCTAACGAAAAAACGATTTCATAATAAGAGTCTGCCAGCCATAATACTTTATCGTATTCCAACTTTTTAATTGCACTTTCCTGCAAATTCTGTGAATCCATGATGATCCTGCGCAGGTTTGAATACTCAAAATGATTATCCAATTTTCCTTCCAGTTCATTCAATACATCAATATTGATTTGGGTAACGGCGGCCTTGTCAAAAAACAACTTTTTATTATAAACGGCGGTCCTTACAATTTCAGCTTCATCAATATAACTACCGGCCGGTAAAACAGTAATGGTGTTATTCTGGTCGATTAAAGCACGCCTGAAAGTTATTGATGAAATATGTCCTTCGCCAACCGCCCTGAAACTGATGATAACCCTTCTGTTGCCTTCCTCCAATTCCGTTTGATCCGGGTCTTCAACTATCGAAGGATTAAAAAATGCAGCCGACTCGATAGAGTACTCATGTGTAAAATAGGAGCCTAAAAGCAGCTTGCGATATTCGGTTAAAGTTTTATAATTAACTTCAAGCTCAGCAAAAAGAGGTTTTAATTTGGTGCAATGACGCAATAGCACACGTGTAATATTTCTGTGGCGCTTTGAATATTCCTGCAGCAAGGGCGAAATTATGCCAAATGCAATGTCTTCGTCTATATCCAATACTCTTTTGATTACTTCTTTAGCACGGTCGTTCCCATTAAAAAAGAATCTTGCAATTACACGTTTCGGGTCTGGGTTTATTCTTATTGGCTTGCGTTCGATGGAAAGTCTCATATAAAGAAATATGTTTTTTTATTAACAGCGTTGCATTAAAATTGATTGCGGTAATTTTACAAACCTTTTATTAATTCAGGATACAAACGATGTAAAAGTTGTAAATGTTATACGGGTTATTGATATTGAAAGTTAAAAATATTTTAACTTTTACGATAATTGTAACTCTTAGAGCAATTAATTTAAACCATCTTATTTCTTTTGATGAGGTATTCTTTTAAAACATCCTGGTACCCATCCTCAATATAAGCATCTATAATATCGATATGATATTGGGCGCATTTTAATTCCAGTTCGTGACGGTATTTTTGTAATGAGGCTTTGTACGATTCCCTTATTTTGTTTGGATGTACCCTTACCTGGTCGCCGCTTTCAATGTCGATAAAATGATGAGGACGGTTGTCAAAATTAAAATCCAGTTCTTTCTGTTTATCGTTAACATTAAAAATTATAACCTCATGCTTGTTATATTTTAAATGCTGAATGGCGGCAAATAACGATTGCAGCTTTTCGGGGTTCAGGCTATTTTCAAGCATGTCGCTAAAGATGATTACCATTGACCGCTGATGGATTTGGCCGGCAATATGGTGCAATACCTGTGTAATATTGGTGGCAGTATTTATTTTAGGTTGGTTATAAGCCTTTTCGAGCGCGGCGTATAAATAAAATAAATGGGTCGAGGTTGATTTTACCTGGCTCATCCAATCTATCTTGTCCGAAAAAAGACATAAACCAAATGCATCGCGCTGCTTTTTAAACAGGTGCATAAGTGATGCGATGGCGTAAACCGAAAATTGAAGCTTATTAATTCCCTTATCGGGGAAATTCATTGAGGAAGAGGTATCCAGCAACAGGTAACATCGAAGGTTAGTTTCTTCTTCAAACTGTTTAACGAAAAGTTTATCAGTGCGGGCCAGTAATTTCCAATCGATATTTTTAACCGACTCCCCGTTATTGTATAAACGATGTTCTGCAAACTCAACAGAGAAGCCGTGAAAAGGACTCTGATGCAAACCTGTTATAAAGCCCTCCACTACCTGCCGGGCCAGTAACTCCAGGTTGGCAAGTTGCCTTATGTGCTGATCATCGTTTAATTGCATTGTTTTATGATTTCACCGATTATATTGCGATAACACCGATTATTTTATGATTACTCCAATTACTGAACGATTACGCCGATACTTTTATGATTGACAAATTTGTATAAAAAAAATTACACCGATACTATTGCTAATATCGGTGTAATCATTTTATAATCGGTGAAATCGCTCATTAATTGGTGAAATCCCTTAAACCAATTGCTTGTTCAATTTATCAGCTAAGACAGATTTTGGAACGGCGCCAATTTGTTTATCTACAATTTCGCCGTTTTTGAAGAATAATAACGCTGGTATATTTCTGATACCAAATTTCACTGATATACCAGGGTTGTTGTCAACATTTACTTTACCTACAACCGCCTTGCCATCATATTCTTTTGCAATTTCTTCTACTACAGGGCCAACCATTCTACAAGGTCCGCACCATTCTGCCCAAAAATCAACAAGAACCGGTTTATCAGATTTAAGGACGAGTTCGTCAAAGTTTGCATCAGTTATTTCTAAAGCCATGATTTTATTTTTTTTTAATTTTTTGTATTACAAATATAGACTATTCAAATAGCTTGCCGCAATTGTATACCTGACAATATGACAATTAAATTATCCCCAACCTGCCGTTATTAACACTTTGATTTTTGGGTGACAAAGCCTGAACCGCTGATTTACTTTGATTAATAGATTTCGTTGATTTTTGTCTTGAACCATGATTAATAGGATTAAGAGATTTCTTGATTTTTGTAGATCCGAAATTTCTCACATCTCACATCTCACATCTCATATCTATCTCTTACATTTGAACCATGAGCATTCTTGTTGAATCATTAACAAAAGTTTATGGCAAACAAAAAGCTGTAGACAGTATCAGATTTAGCGCCAGGCCTGGTGTATTAGGGTTTTTAGGGCCAAACGGCGCCGGTAAATCAACCACCATGAAAATACTTACCTGCTTTATTCCGCAAACGGAAGGCAAGGCATCAGTATGCGGGTATGATATTGAAAAACAGCCGCTTGAAGTAAAACGCAATATTGGTTACCTGCCCGAAAGTAACCCGCTTTACCTGGATATGTATGTAAAGGAGTCGATGGCTTTTATTGCAGGTATCCATCAAATGCATTCGCCTCAAAAGCGCATCGGTGAAATTATTGAACAAACCGGGCTTGGTCCGGAGCAGCATAAAAAAATCGGTCAGTTGTCAAAGGGCTACCGCCAGCGTGTGGGCCTGGCCCAGGCTATTTTACACAACCCTGAAGTACTGATATTAGATGAACCTACTTCGGGCCTCGACCCTAACCAGCTAATCGGTATCCGGCAACTGATCCTCGATCTTGGCAAAACAAAGACAGTTATTTTATCTACCCATATTATGCAGGAGGTTGAGGCGGTATGCGATCACGTGATCATTATTAATAAAGGCAAAATTGTAGCCGATGATACGTTAACCGGATTAAGGGATAAAAACAAAGGCAAAACGCTGGAAAATATTTTTATAAAACTGACCAACGAGTTGTAAATATTTCAATGTAGAGCACTAATGATTTGCAAACCAGCAATGTGGTCACAATTTGTGACTACATATCAAAATAATGTATCGATGCTGTCACAATTTGTGACCGCATAGTCAAATCAGCCATCATCATAATCTGTTATGATATAACCAATCAATGAAACAACTTATTCTGATTACATTCATTTTTTGCACTATTAAGGCAAGCGCCCAGGATATTTCACCCGTTGCAAAAGCCTTTAGCGCGGGGTTAGAGCTTGGTATCCCTTCAAACAGTATTTATAATATTGGTCTGGGGTTTTCGGGTAAGGCTGAAATTCCCGTTTCAAATAGAATGTGTATAACTATTACAGCCGGCTATACTACCTTTTTCTATAAAAGCAATCTATATCATTCATCATTAACACTTGCTCCGGCAGGTTTTGTGCCCATAAAGGCAGGGGTCAAATATTATTTTAACCCGGGCGTATATATTGAGGGTGAACTTGGTACTGTAATAGAAACCAATTATTTAAAGCACGACCCATTTGCTTTTTCTATTGGCCCCGGCTTCCTCATCCCTATAAATGAAAAACACAGTTTTGATTTAGGCGTCAGGTACGAAAACTGGTCCGATAATTCATTACGGCAAACTGCTGTCAGGTTTGCTTACAGGTTTGGCGGCGGGTAGTTGTAAATGTTAAGTAGATTTAGGCAGATATTTGTAGCCGGATTTTAAAAAGCTTTAACTTTTATATTAATATTGCAGCAGATCAGCATTTCTGCATTCAAAGGGTATTTTACAACGGCCCTTGAGTGAAACGAAATGAATATCAGTAATAAATAAAAATTGCAACGCTTACAACCCTTTTAACTATTACAACCCCTTAAAACAAGTGTTTACAATTCTCAAAAAAGAAATTACATCCTATCTCAGCTCGCTCGTAGCTTATGTTACTATTGGCGTTTTTTTATTGGTATTAGGATTGTTTTTATGGGTTTTCCCGGATACAAGCATACTTAATTATGGTTATGCAACCTTAAACAGTCTTTTTAGCACGGCGCCTTATCTTTTCATGTTCCTGGTACCGGCTATAACCATGCGTTCATTGGCCGAGGAGCGTAAGGAAGGCACTTTTGAACTCTTGCTTACCCGCCCGTTAACCGACTGGCAAATTGTGCTGGGTAAATATTTTGCATCCCTTGTACTCGTATTTTTTGCATTAATACCTACGTTGGTTTACTATTATTCAGTATACATATTGGGTACGCCGCAAGGCAATATTGATACCGGCGAAGTAATAGGCTCCTATATCGGCTTGTTTTTATTAGGCAGTGGCTTTTGCGCCATCGGCTTGTTTGCGTCCTCTATAAGTAAAAACCAGGTCATCGCCTTCACCATAGCAGTATTTCTGTGTTTCTTTTTTTACAGCGGGTTTGATTCTTTGAGCCAGCTTTTATCGCTGCAAAACCTAAGTTTAGAGAATTTGGGGATCAATGAACATTATCAATCGGTGAGCCGTGGTGTTTTGGATACCCGCGACCTTGTTTATTTTATCCTGTTAACAAGCTTGTTTATTTGCCTAACCTTGTTTGTACTGATAAGGCAAAGACAAAAAAGCCTCAATAACAAAATCTTGTTAAGAACAATTGCGGTTTTAATTTTATTAGGGGTAATATCCAACTTAACATTTACCCGTTTCGATTTCACTAAAGACAAACGTTTTACCATATCGCCTGTAAGCCGTAAAATAATGGATAGCCTTAAAGCGCCGGTACATGTCACCGTTTATTTACAGGGGGATAATTTTCCTGGCGGGATGAAAAGGCTGCAACGTGCAACCCGTGATATGCTAAGCGACCTGCAGGCCTATAGTCACGATAAGTTGCAATTTGATTTTATTGACCTGATAGCTGCTATAAAAAAACTACCTGAAGGTGAACAAAAAGCAGAATACGACTCCTTACAAGTGAGGGGGATCACCGGGCAGCCGTATAGTGTAAAAACGGATAATGGCGTTACTCAAATGCTGATATTTCCAGAGGCCCTTGTTCAATTTGGCGGAAAAGAAATTGCCGTTAATTTGTTACAGTCACGCATCGGGCTTTCGGATGATGAGGTTTACAATAATTCTATACAAAACCTTGAGTACGCTTTTTCGTCGGCCATTAAAAAGATAACAAGCGGAGGGAAACCCATCATTGGCTTTTCCGAAGGAAATCATGAACTAACTGACCTTCAATTAAATGATGCGATGAAATCGTTATCAGATGGTTTTGAGGTAGGGAGGATAGACCTTAAAACAATCCCGATGGGTATTTTAATGAAAATCAGGCTGCTGGTAATCCCAAAACCGGATACAAAATTTACCGAGCTTGAAAAGTTTAAAATCGACCAGTATATTATGCGGGGCGGCAGGGTGCTTTGGACCATAGACCAGGTTAATGCCGAACTTGATAGCTTGCGTCATCACGGTGGCGATGAAATGTCGTTCCCAAAAGACCTGAACCTTGATGATCAATTGTTTGAGTATGGCATACGCATCAATTACGATCTGATTGCTGATATGCGTTGCGCACAGATCCCTGTTAGTACAGGCAATGTAGGAGGGCAAGCGCAAATACAATTACTGCCCTGGCTGTACTACCCTATTTTTATCCCAACATCAAAAAACCCGATTGTAAGAAACCTGGATGGTATACGGAGCGAGTTTGTGAGCACTATTGATACCCTTGCCATAAAAAATGTTAAGAAAACTATTTTGCTTTCTTCGTCTCCTTACAATAAAAAATTAACCGCTCCGCATATCTTGTCTTTACAAGCTTTAGAACAAGAGCCAAAAGCAAAAGATTTTCTGAGCACTCCTAAAATTGTTGCGGTATTACTTGAAGGAGAGTTTAAGTCAGATTTTTTAAACCGCCCCGTACCCGATAGTTTACACGAAAAGGTTAGCATAATAGCCCAAAGCAAGCCTACAAAGATGATTGTGATAAGCGACGGGGATGTTTTTAAAAACCAGGTAGGGGCTGACGGCTCACCGTACCCCCTTGGATATGACCGATATACCCAGCAAAATTTTGGCAATAAAAACCTGCTGCTAAACATAGCAGACTACATGACCGATGATTCCGGGCTGATTGCTTTACGTACAAAAGAAATACAATTACGCCTGCTTGACCGTGTGCGTGTCCGCAGTGAAAAACTATACTGGCAGTTGTTCAATAATATACTTCCTTTGGGTTTATTATTAACATTTGCTATTTTTCAACATTATATCCGCAAGCGAAGGTATGCACATTAAATTTTATACTTTTGAGTGCTTAATTCTAACTATATGAGATTCATTGTTTCTACATCAACATTACTCAGGCAGCTGCAGGCTGTAAGCGGCGCATTGAGCAATAGCACCGTATTGCCCATACTTGAGAACTTTTTGTTCGAGATAAAAGATGGAAATTTAACCATTTCGGCTACTGACCTGCAAACCAGCATGACCACATCTTTAACTGTAGAAGCTAAGGAAAATGGCCGTATTGCCATACCGTCGCGTATTTTGTTAGAGACCTTAAAATCATTGCCCGAGCAGCCTATAAGTTTCTCTGTTGATGACAAAACCTTTGCTATTGAAATAAGTGCCGGCGATGGAAAATATAAACTAAGCGGTGAAAATGGCGAAGACTTCCCAAAAATACCGGTTGTTGAAAATGCTTCCTCGGTAAATTTGCCTGCCTCGGTTTTAGCAGAAGCTATAAATAAAACAATTTTTGCTGTTAGCAACGATGAACTGCGCCCGGCCATGACAGGTGTTTATTGCCAGCTATCAAGCCAATACCTTACTTTTGTAGCTACCGATGCGCACAAACTGGTACGTTACCGCCGTTTAGATGCAAAAGCAGCTGCCACCACCTCATTTATATTGCCTAAGAAAGCGCTTACTCTGCTAAAATCATCCTTGCCATCTGATGACGTGAACGTTTCTGTTGAATATAACAGTACAAGTGCCTTTTTTAAATTTGGTAATATTAACCTGGTTTGCCGTTTAATTGACGAGCGCTACCCCGATTATGAAGCAGTTATCCCGCTAAATAATCCCAATAAATTAAGTATAGACCGTTTGGCGCTTTTAGGCTCGTTAAGCCGGGTTGCTATATATGCAAATAAAACAACACACCAGGTAAGGCTGAAGATAAACGGCAGCGAACTGAATATATCATCGGAGGATATTGATTTTGCAAATGAAGCTCATGAGCGTTTAAGCTGCCAGTATGAAGGCGATGATATGGAAATAGGCTTTAACGCCCGTTTTTTGATTGAAATGCTTAAGAATTTAAGTTGTGAAGAAGTATCGCTGGAAATGTCGACGCCTAACCGGGCCGGGTTATTATTACCACAGGGCGGCGATGAGAACGAAGATGTATTGATGCTGGTGATGCCTGTAATGCTTAACAGCTATGCATAGATAGTTGTGAATTATTGAATTAGTGATTTGTAATAGTTGGACTAATTTACCTTACAACACGCTCATTCTTCCTCACCAATTCAATAATTCACTAATTCAATAAATCACTAATTCAACAAAAAGTCCGGTTTATGCCGGACTTTTTTGTTCATCCTTATAACAAAATTTATTATAAGCAGTTATAATAGCATTTACAAATATGATTACCAGGTACACGATTTTACTTTTTATTGCCGCTGTCATTGGGTTGGTATCTTGTAAAAATAATGATGAGGTTTTTAAAACCGTGCTCAATGCTAATGTTAATGTAATTAACGCCTCTGCCGATACGCTGAATTTTTACCTGAATGGCACAAGGCAAAATAATACTTCAAGCTTATATCCAACAAGCTTTTCTTATTATCTTCCTGTACCGTCCGGGCAACAAAATTACCAGTTTAAAAAGGCAGGCGGCTTTACCGATTTATTTAGTGTTCCTTTAAATTTAAAAGTCTCTACTTACAATTCATTATATATTACCGGGGGGACCTCGGGACAGGCGTTTAGTACTATTGATACATTGCAGAAGGATTCGTCATTAGTGCTGGTCAGGTTCGTAAATGCCTCGCCCGACGCCGGAAATCTTACTGTTAGTATTGGTGATACGGTTTATTTTCCGGCACGCACGTTTAAAACTTCCTCTAAATTTTTGCCTGTCGGCAGCGGAATTAAAACAGTGAAAATTTATCAGGCAGGTACAACCAACCTGTTAATTGATACGGCGATTACAATGCTGCCAAACGATAGTTATACTTTATTTTCAAAAGGTTTGTTAAAAGGCAAAGGAAATTCGATGTTTGATGTAGGAGTAGTACTTAACGTAAGTAATTAAAAAAATAATTATATGACTTCTAAAAAGAAGGTCAATATCCTGATTTGGGTGTTTTTATTGTTCGCCGGGGGATTTTTGCTGGCAAATATATCTTCCTGCGGAAAAGGTGGCAACGCCAGCCCAACCGGGTTAAATATACAATATGAAGTATTAAATTTAAGCCCTGATCTGGGTCCAATTGATTTATTTGTAAATTTCACCCGGGTGAATGCTATTGGAAACCCGTTTATTTTTGGTGTAAACCACGGTTATTTTTATGTGCCTTCCATTGTTACACCATACCAATTTAGGTCGGCACTATCATCCGGCTCCCCTATAATACCATTAAACTCCTACCAGGTTTTGAAATCAGGTGCAAAGTACAGTTTATTTATTACGGGTTCTTTTTTAAGTAATTCATTAGATACAATTTTTACTGTAGACACATCCCTTGCCCCGAAAACCGGGTATGGGAAATTACGGTTTGTTGATGCTTCGCCTTCGGCGACCGGCGGCCTGGATGTTTATGCAAACGGGACTTTGGCATTTTCAAACATTGTGTACCGCAAACATTCAGATTATATGGCGTTGCCTGCCGGTGATTACGACCTTCAAATAGATGCTAAAGGCACTACAACTATATTGAATGAGCAGAAAACTGTAACAATACAGGACGGCAGGTTATATACATTGTATGCCTACGGTTATACTAATGTTGTAGATTCCGCATCATTTACTTCCGCTGTGATAACTAATAAGTAGAATCAGTTGATTGAGTGAGTGGTTGATTAAGTTAGATTGCCTTGGGATTAATCACACTTACCAGGAATTGACTCAATCAACATAATCTAACTTAATCAACTAATCACCAAATTATTTATATTTTTGCCCCAAATTAAAAGCATTGGAAATAGTTAAAAGCCTCGTTGATTTTATATTACATATTGATAAGCATCTGGAAGATATAATCAACCAGTATCATGCTTTAACTTACCTGATACTATTTGTTATAATTTTTGCCGAAACCGGTTTTGTAGTTACCCCATTTTTGCCGGGGGACTCATTATTATTTGCCGCAGGTGCATTAATTGCAGCGGGAAATACCGGGTTGAGTATCTACGTCCTGTCCCTTATACTTATCGCCGCTGCGTTTACAGGTAATACAGTAAATTATATGATCGGCGGCTATCTCGGCCCAAAAGTATTTAAAGAGAAAAATAAGATATTGAAGCTATCCTATTACGAGCAAACCCATGCGTTTTTTGAAAAACATGGCGCTTTGGCAGTAATATTCAGCCGTTTTATGCCCATTATCCGTACAATTGCGCCCTTTGTTGCGGGAGTAAGCCGCATGTCATTTTTAAAGTACAGCTTATATAATATTATCGGCGGAGCATCGTGGATAATTGTTTTTCTTTTTGCAGGATATTTGCTTGGCAATGTGCCTTTCTTTAAAGCACATTTTGCACTGGTTGGGGTTGTAATTATTATAGTTTCAATAATACCGCCAATTTTTGCAGCAGTAAAAAGTAGGATGGCTAAGAAACCTGAAGTTCGTTAAGCCCGAATTTCTTTTTTGCTTTTTTGCCCCGGTACCCGAGCCAAAAGAAATAAGTAATGGGGATCATAAAATAAAAGAACCCGGATAATCCAGAATAACCTATTGGCAATAACCAAGCTAAAAGGATTGCTGTAATTCCTATGCAGGCACAAATCAAATTCAGGTAAGCAATTGTTTGCGTTTCATAGAGCTCAGTCGCATTAAGTTTTAACTCATCTGCCCGGTTCCCTGCATTTGCATACATCAGGTAAAACAATAAATAAATTACGGTATAACCAGCTCCATATGTTGACATTAAGGTTGGTATTTGAATATCGGAGATCACGCTGTGCACCTGTCCGTTAATTATATAAGTTTGATCTGAAAAAGAAAAAAGTAATCCAAATAAGAATTTAAGGGGATAGGCAAAAACCAGCACTACAAATAATAACATACCGTTTAGGGCCACAGTCCAGGCATCATTAAGGCCGTAACGCCTGAAAAATAAATTCTGGCTGTTCCATATTAAAAACAAGGTGGCAAAGCAGGCAGCGAAACTTACAGTGCCTTTCATCGTTTCAAACAATTCATTAAATGATTTTGGCACCTCGAGTGAAACTATAATAAGTGTTACTGCAAAGGCGAAAACTGCATCGCTAAAGGTTTCTAACCGTAAAGGCTCATGACAGCGCCATTTGATCGCACTTTTATTTTTGGTATGATTGGCTGCCTTTACTCTCATATTCATCAGATAAAATTAATATTTTCCCGGCTTTATACAAACCCTCTTCCTGTTGTACCTTCTGTTTTTCGACCTTACCAAGAGGTAGTTTTATCAGTTTATCTAAATTGGGCTGCCCGGCATCAACCCAGGCCGAATACCAGTAACTGCCTACTGCCAATATTGCCGAACGCATACTTTTCTGTACCATTCCTCCAAGCATTTTTTGATAGGCTTTTGCGTAAGCAGCCGAATAGTCCTTGACCTGCCTTTTTCCGCGTTGTTCAATGGTGTATTTTTTAGATGCCAGGAATGATTTGTTGAGTATCCGCTCAAAACGTAAAACTGAATCAACTTCTTTAAATGAGGTTTGGCATATTTTAAAGGCTTCGGTTAGAGGATTTTGAATGTATCGCGCTTTTCCAACAAAGCAATTATAATGATCTCCAAAAAGTTCGGGAATACGGCTTTCCCATAAAGCATGGATCCCGGTTTGATTGGTTAACTGCCCGTTGTAGTTTTGTGTGAGATGCAGTGGTACATGGGCATCCGCGATATAGTGGCCCAAATTTGCCGAAATATTTAATATCGCTGTAGTATCATGGGCTTTAAAGGCCGTAACGAGCCTGTAATAATTGTATTGAATTGCCCAGGGAACAGTTCCATATTTATTAAGCGTATCAGCAGAAAATTTTAAAGCGGCGTCATCCCAGTTTTGCGGAATGTTTTTAAAAGGGTTTTTCCCGTAATGGTCGGCATTTAAAAAATGCCGGGGCGCCTCAGTCGAATCCACATAGCGGCGTTTATCTGCGCTGATGGCATGTTCAGTAATAAACTCAATATTGGCCTTATAAAACCCTGCCATAGCTTTAGGCAGCGTAAAAACGGCAAGCCGGTTGATGCGATAGTGTGCATAAAAGCCCCAGGAGCAACAAAAAAAGATCAGTAATATTCCGCTGATAAGCCTTAGGGCATATTTCATGATCAAATATAGTTGTTTTAAGATGTTGGAAGGTTGTTATGTTGGAAGGTTGGAAGGTTAAAGGTTGTAAAGTTGAAATGTTGGAAGGTTGTAATGTTGAAAAGATTAAGCGTCTTAATATTGAGTCGTATTAAACATTAAAAAAACCTTACAACATTTCAACTTTACAACATTTCAACAATAATGAAAAAGGTATTTGATTTTTAAAATAATCATCCTATATTTGCAGTCCTTAAAAATAAAAGAAAGAATAACAAAGCTATACAATGGCAAATCATAAATCATCATTAAAAAGGATCCGTTCAAACGCCGCGAAGCGCTTACGTAACAGGTACCAGGCTAAAACCACCAGGAACGCTATAAAAAAATTAAGGGGCACTACCAGCAAAGTTGATGCAGCCCCGCTTTTAGTTAAAGTAATATCAATGCTTGACCGTTTAGCTAAAAAGAATGTCATTCATAAAAATAAAGCCTCAAACAACAAATCAAAGCTTACAAAATTTGTTAATGCCTTAAAATAAGGCACATAAATATTTATTAAAAAGCCCGTTTTTTAACAAAAAAACGGGCTTTTTTAATTTTATTAAAAAAATGAAAACAAATTTGAGCCGTTTTGTCGTATAAGCAATCGTAAAAACAGGTATTTTGCAGAAATTATTGAATTAAAACATAATAAAATTTTGAGGCTTTATTTAACTCTATCTTTTTTATTCATCTCCATCACGGCCTTTGCTTTGGTAAACAGGGGTCGTGTAGATAGTTTAAAAGTCCTTGTAGAATCTTCTTTAAAAAAACAATCGCAGCCGGATACCCTAAACATTAACAGGATTAATGCACTGGCAGCCAACTACTTTGACTCTAACCCGGACAGTACGCTTTATTATGGACATAAAAGTATTGAACTGTCGCGTAAAATAAATTACAAAGCGGGCATAGCGGATGGTTTAGTACAAACGGGCCACGCAAATTGGTTTAAAGGAAAGTTTATAGAGGCGCAGCAGAATTTTGATGAAGCTATTATTATTTATAAACATTTAAATGATTATAAAGGGCTTAGCAATTGTTATACGGTTTATGGAAGGATGTACAATTTGCTGGCTAACTATAAATTGGCTTTAACCTATTCAAACCTGGCGCTTGATATAAGCAAGCAGTTAAAAAATGAATTGGATATTGCGGTCTGTATAAAAAATATTGGTGTTATTTATTATAGTGAAGGGCAGTTATCTAACGCGCTTGATTACTACTATAAAGCGTTGTTTATTGACCTTAAAATGCGCAATGACCTTGCAGCGGCGGCCAATTATAATGATATCGGTCTTGTTTTAAAAGACATGGAAGTGTATCCCCAGGCACTTGAATACTATAAAAGGGCGCTAAAACTATTTCAGTCAAGTAAAGACTTAAATGGTGTAGGAACTGTTTATGAAAATATTGGCGAATTACTGATTGCACAAAAAAAATATGACCGGGCCATTGGCTACTTATCAAAATCGATCGGTATTGCTATACAACAGGATGATAAAGATGGGATGAGTTCTGTTTATACTGATATGGGCTTGTGTTATGCAAACAAAAACCAAATTTACCTTTCAATAACCTACCTGAATAAGTCGTTGGAAATTGGCAGCAAATATAAAATTGTTTATAACGAAGCTTATGCTTTGATAGGGTTTGCTACGGTATATAACATGCAAAAAGACTATAAAAACGCCTATAAATACGCTATAGAAGGCCAAAAGCTTGCTGTTAAATTGGGTAATTTGCAGATGCGCTCAAATGCTGCACTCCAATTGAACAAAACTTTGGCAGGTTTAGGCAGATTTGACGAGGCCTATAAAATGTTATGCAGGTACAACGACCTGATGGATAGTTTGAATAACAATGAAAGCATTCAAAAGCTAACTTCCTATAATCTACAGCTTAACTTTGAAACAAAGCAGCACCAGCTTGCCCAGCAACAAAAGGAAAAAGATATTTTATACCAGCAAAGAATTGAACAGCAACGATTGATCAATGCGATATTTTTAAGTATAATACTGGGGATGATCGCTATATCTGTTGTTTACTACAGGCAAAAACGCAAACAGCAAAAGATAAATTCAATGCTGGAAGAAAAGAACAAAGAGGTATTGCAGCAAAAAGCCAATATTGATGATCAGGCGCTGAAATTAAATGACCTCAATATTTTAAAAGACAGGTTGATCTCTGTTTTAGCCCATGATCTGCGGGCGCCGTTAAGTACTTTACGTGGCTTATTCAGCCTGTTACAGGATGACTCTATTTCGCACATGCAAATGCTTGAAATGATTCCCAGCGTGTTAAAGAAACTTGAATATACTTCCGATTTCCTTGATACCCTGTTGTTTTGGATAAACAGCCAGATGGAAAATTTTGAAAGTTCAGCCAAAAGTTTTTATATTAAAGATATAGTGGCTTATGAAACAGAAAGTTATCGTGAACAAGCCGCATTAAAAGGTATTAATTTAGTGGACAGCGTGCCGGAAGGCATCGTTGCATCAGCTGACCCTAACTCAATAAGGATAGTAATCCGTAATTTAATCACGAACGCTATAAAGTTTTCAAGTGAAAATGATACCATCGAAATCACTGCTAAACAACAGGATGATCAAAATCATATTATTACTGTGAAAGATACCGGTACCGGAATGAGCGAGGAACAGCGTGACAAGCTTTTTAAAAGCAAGGTTAACAGTAAAACGGGTACTAATAACGAGTCTGGAACAGGTATGGGCATGTTATTTTGCAAAGATCTTGTTGAGAAATGCAGCGGTAAAATTTGGGTCACCAGCAAACAGGGCGAAGGCACAGAATTTTCGTTCACAGTGCCTTCGGGCTTATTAACTGAAAACAGGCTTGAAGTGGCTTGATGTTAGAGATTAGAGACTGGAGATTAGAGATTAGTTCTGAAAATCTAATAAACATCACCACCAACGGGTAACGCTAATTGCTAACCGGGTTATCTTCGTTACGCAGTGTAAATCAGCGGATCAACTAAGATATTTTGCCGGACGTCAACTGCAGCTTCTTTCGGACTTCCGGACTTATCTGAAATTCAATACAACCGTTTTACCGGAGATGCCTTCCAGCAAGGGCTTAAAAATTAATTGTGCATTTTGACGTGCCAGGCCCAAAACATTCATGCCGTTGGCATTATCCAATATCCTCTTTTCGGCAAGTTTATAAACATCTTCCACCATATCTTTTGCGCCATCCTCGAACATAACACCCCTTATATCATACACCTTCGATTTTTCGTGGTCGAGTTTGGCATAGCAAATCTCAGGCTGGGGCAAAAAAACAATGACCGAGTCCCCCTTTTGGGTGATATCCGATTTTTTAACTTTGGTAAGGTCAATACAGGCGGTAACCTCCCCAACCGCTAAAAATAGAACGCGGCTGTCGGGTAAAATAGGGTGTACTTCCTTTTGTTCAATTATATCTTTCATTTCATATTTAACCAGTTCCAGTTTGCCCATGCTGCTTATTTTTTGAACCATGCCGCTATCGGTTATTTCGATACGGGTAACCATAAACTGGTGTTTGATATAAAAGAACAGGAAAACCAGGAAGCCGGTTATTATCAATGTGCTTACCAGGATAAACAGTAGACGGTTACCAAACCTGTTTGCCATAACTATTTAATTAACGATCGATTGAGTGACGGTATATATACAAATAAAAAGAGCAGATGTTGCTCTGCTCTTCATATTTTAAAATGTTATTTTTTTAACCCAGGTAAATTAAGGTTTGCTGCGGCAAGATACCCCAACCACTCACTTAATCAACCCAATCAACCATTCACTGACTGTATTGTACATTCAAGGTAATAGGCACGCTCAATGCTTTTGAGATAATGCAATTGGCTTTTGCCCCGTCAGCAATTTCTTTAAATTTTTCTTCGCTTACGCCATCAATCGCCGACCCTTTTAACTCCAAATGAATACCGGTAATGGCCGGGGCGGCCGTCATGTCAAGCTCTACAACGGCGTCGGTGTTAAGATCATTTGGTGTAAAGCCCGCCCTGCTTAATGCGGCGCCGACGGCCATAGTAAAGCAGCCGGCGTGAGCGGCGGCGATCAATTCTTCGGGGTTGGTGCCAACGCCATCCGCGAAGCGCGTTTTAAATGAATACTGTGTGTTGTTTAATGTGGTACTTTGGGTGGTGATCTCTCCCTTTCCTTCTTGTAAAGTACCATTCCAATGGGCATGTGCTGTGCGTTTCATAGTTTTTGGTTTTTATGGTAAAGATATATTTTTGATTTGTAGAGACACAATACTTTATGTCTCCCCGGTGCAATAATTAATATAAAGACACACAAAGTATTGTGTCTCTACAACTCCGGTACAACAAAATTTTTATTCACTTGACTAATAAATCCTAAAACATCATCATGGCCTAATTGTGTTTCAGCCGAGGTAATAAAATATTGAGGAACCTCATCAAATGTTGTCAAAAGGGCCTTTTTAAACAAGGCAATATTCTGATCGGTTTTTACCCCGGATTGTTTATCGGCTTTGGTGAATACCAATACAAACGACAAGCCTTTTTCACCAAGCCAGTTACAAAATTCCAGGTCTATTTTTTGAGGTTCAAGGCGGCTGTCAATCAGCACCATCACACATTGCAAGCTTTCGCGTTTATCTAAATAGGTATGTATAAATTTACTCCAATCGGCTTTTTTGCTTTTGGATGCCCTTGCATAACCATATCCGGGCAGATCGACTATATACCAGCTGTCGTTAATTAAAAAATGATTGATCAGCTGCGTTTTGCCAGGAGTTTGGGATGTCTTGGCCAGCCCCTTTTTGCCTGTAAGCATATTTATAAGCGAGGATTTGCCTACATTGGAGCGGCCAATAAAAGCATACTCGGCCTTTACCGGCGGCGGCAATTTTGAAATTTGGGTATTGCTGCAAATAAACTCGGCTGATTTGATGATCATGGGGCAAAGGTAGGGTAGTTATTGGAGATTAGAGAATAGAGATCAGAGATTAGTTGGGAATAGAGATTCGCGGTTGGAGATTAGTTTGACTTAATGTAATTTCAAATCACCAAAAATTACAATCATCAAACACAATGCTTTTATGTTTTTCGTAAATTTGATGTTTAAACATGTAATTTAATGAATGATTATAAAATACCTGCCCAAACACGCATAGGCCATGTGCATTTAAAGGTGAGCGACCTGCAGAAGTCGCTCGATTTTTATTGCGGGTTATTGGGTTTTGATAAAATGATGCTGTACGGCGACCAGGCCGCGTTTATATCCGCCGGTGGCTATCACCACCATATAGGTTTAAATACCTGGCAAAGCAAAGGTGCGCCGCCTGCGCCTGAATATGCACCGGGATTATACCATACTGCTATTCTATATCCCGAAAGGAGAGACCTTGCAGCCATATTGCAGCGTTTGATCGATGCTAAATACCCGATAACCGGTGCATCAGATCATGGTGTATCAGAAGCTATTTATTTGGATGACCCTGATAAAAATGGCGTTGAACTGTATTGGGACAGGCCGCGTGAGCAATGGCCTTTGGATGAGAATGGTGAACTGACAATGTTTACCAAAATGCTTGACGTGAAAGGACTGCTGGCTACCTTGTAACTGGGCGACTTTTCACATATTGTTTGTTTTTTATAGGCGTTCAAGAGGGCTTCGCCGTTTATTTGATTAGTAGATTTCCCTGAATAATAGATTCGAAGTAAGTAAAAAACGCAAAACAGGATATTGCGCCTGCTTTGAAAAAAGGATTGACCAAATATGTTATGACAATAAACGAAATTATAGGTTATTAGATTGATTGTCATAAAACTTATTCATAGATTTAAGCCGCCTAATAAGCGGCTTTTTTATGTAAATAACTACCCCTGCTATGAAACCCTTATTAAATATCGTCAGAGCTGTAATATTTATTATAGTCATATATTTCTTATTGAGATTTGTGTTCTTCTTTTTCGATTGGGGTGGAGGAAATGCCATGGTATATCTCGGTGAAATAAAAGAAAAAATGAATCAATTTTTGTTTTGGTTGTTATTCGCATTCTTTGGAATAGTCATCTTAATTATACTATGGCTTGTATTTAAATACCTCTCGATTCTTGTTATGGCACTTCTTGTGCTTATTTGTCCTTACAGAAGCTTTTCGGCCTGGAGTGTTGGCATAATGTCCGTTATTTACTCCTGTTTCTTTTTATTCCACTATTGGTTTTTAGGCAGGCACAGGCACCACAGTCTAACCTTTAGAGATGTTATGTTCGGATTAATATTAATATGTGCCTGTATCCAATTATGCGTTTCATTAGTAGAGGGTGTGTTTTTTTCGTATAAGATAAAAGAAGCAACTGATTGAGAACAGAATTCAAACCGGGACGCAACCATAAATTTACTTTTCTGGATTTTATATCTTTATTTAGCGTCAAATTCCAATGGATGAAGCCTTCATTAAAAATAATTCTCTGCCTTGTGCTTATAGGCGGCTATGCTGTTGCACAGGATAACAAACCGATATACAGTTCCAAAGCATATACTATCTATCCCGATAAGGTGGTACAGGGAAAATATACGGCAAAGGCAATTTCTGCTACCGAATTAATATCCGACTACAGCAGCCCGGCCAACCTTTTCAAAAGCCCGGTTATTGAATTTAAATTCAGTATCAACGGTAAAGATAATGAGATGCCTGCGGGCATCAATCATTATTACAGTTGTACAAACCAGGAAAATGTGACTCCTTTGCTCAGCTTTGGCGATGCCCATGCTGAAGAAAAAACGCAGCCCGAAGACATTTATCTTAAGGCATCAACACAATTTAAAATCCGGCTTGATATGCGGCCCGTTCTTAAAGCCTTTAAAGACCAGGGTTATTATACTTGTTTTAACGGGGATAAGATTTACAAAAACGATTTTAAAGGTGTGTTTGTCGCTGGTAATACAGCACCTATGATCTGGGATTTTAATAACCTTGTTAATCATCCCGAATTGGAGCTTAAGGATCCGGATGGCAATGGGATTTATGAAACCACGCTGGTGCTTAACAAACCCGAAGATGAGAACAAAATAGCATCATCATGGAAACTAAGCGGCGATGTCAGCGCTTTCCCGCAATATCATTCTTCCTATAAAATAACCGATGCGCTGTACAATCTGGCACTTGAAGAAATGCAGAAAGCCGTGGAGCCAGACAGCACTTTCAGAACAGGCAAGGAATGGGGTGGCGTGTGGACAAGGGATATCAGCTACAGCATAATTTTATCAATGGCCGTGCTTCAACCCAAAGTAGCCGTTTATAGCCTCATGAAAAAAGTGCAGGATGGCCGCATTATACAGGATACCGGCACTGGCGGTGCATACCCGGTTTCATCAGATCGTATGATATGGGCGGTAGCGGCCTTTGAAGTTTATAAAGTGACCGGCGATGAGGAATGGCTGAAAAAAGCCTACCAGATCATAAAAAAGTCGGCGGAAGATGATGCCTCAAACGTATATGATAAAGAAACCGGATTAGTTAGGGGGGAATCATCGTTTTTGGATTGGCGCGAAGAAACATACCCCAAATGGATGCAACCTGCAGACATTTACGAATCTGAATGTTTGGGAACAAACGTGGTTCATTACCAGGTGAACAGGGTATTAACAAATATGGCGCTTTTATTAAAGGACCCGGCTGCCTCAATTTATTCAAAGCGTGCAGAGATCATTAAAAAAGCCATTAACACTAACTTATGGTTGCCCGGCAAAGGTTATTACGGCCAGTATTTATATGGGCGCAATTTCAAGAGCCTGTCGCCACGGTCTGAAGCTTTGGGCGAGGCGCTTGCGGTTCTATTTGATGCAGCCGAAGGTGAAAGGCAGCAAAAAGTGATCAGCAATACCCCCGTAAATGCTTTCGGCATCCCTTGTATTTACCCGCAAATACCGGGTATACTGCCTTATCACAATAAAGCGGTTTGGCCGTTTGTAGAAACCTATTGGGCAATGGCGTCGGCCAAAGCGGGTGACGAAACCTCGCTGTTGAGAGCTATAAGCGCAGTTTACCGCCCGGCAGCATTGTTTTTAACCAATAAGGAGAACTTTGTAGTAAACGATGGCGATTATGCCGGTACACAGATTAACTCCAGCAATATGCTATGGAGTTTGTCGGGCAATATCGCGCTGGTTTATAAAGTACTTTTCGGCATACATTATAATGTCCACAACATCGAGTTTAAGCCATTTGTGCCCCAGGCACTGGCCGGGAAGCGGTCGCTGGAAAATTTCAAATACCGGGGTGCAGTATTAAATATTTCGATGGAGGGCTTTGGCAACAAAATTAAAAGCTTGTGGCTTGACGGTAAGCCTTTGGCAAATCACCTTATTGCGGCCGACCTGAAAGGAACGCACACAGTAAAAATCATTCTTGCCGGCAACATCATCGCCGGAAAGAGCAATTTACAGCCCGATTATACGGCGCCTGAAACGCCTGTTGTTACTTGCCAAAACGGAAAGCTCGCCTGGATGCAGATAAGCGGTGCAGTTAGCTATAAAGTGATCAGAAATGGAAAAAGTTTAAATACAATTAAGTTATATAGCTATAAGGTAGCATCAAACTTATATGCCGAATACCAGGTTGCAGCTGTAGATGCAAAAGGCATAAGCTCATTTAATAGCGAACCTTTGCCTGTGATACCTGCCCGGGCGATAAATATTACCGAAGCGGAAACCGTTGCAGACCGCGCCAATCTGCCTTACCAGGGATTTTCAGGTAGCGGTTTTGTGGAGATAAGTAAGACTAAGAATACTACTTTAAATATCCCGGTTACAGTGAAAGAAGATGGCGTTTATGCGATTGATTTTCGGTACGCCAATGGAAACGGACCTATTAATACCGAAAATAAATGTGCTATCCGCTCCATTGACGTTGACAAACATTTTGCCGGTACGGTGGTATTTCCGCAAAGGGGAAAAGAGGAATGGTCAAACTGGGGGTTTACTAATCCGGTAAAGACAAAACTCTTAAAAGGCGCCCATACAGTGACCCTGCAATTTAAGGATGCCAACGAAAACATGAACCGCGTTATAAACCAGGCCATGGTTGACTACCTGCGGATGATCAAAATATCGGATTGAGGATATCGATTTAAACATTTACAACCAATTTAACCTAATCAACCCATTCAACTCAATTAACCTACTCAGCCAATTCCCTTATCTTAATATTCTTAAAATAGGCCTTATGCCCATGGTCCTGCAATGAAATATGACCGGTTTTCGCAAGGCCGTAATCAGGATAATCTTTCCATTTGCCTGCTGCTTTTTTCTTGTTCCAGTCATCGCTCCAGGCTTCAAACTCCAGTATCTTTTTGCCGTTTAGCCAATGCTCGACATGGCCGTTGTTAAAAATAATTTTGCTGGTGTTCCATTCCCCCACAGGCATTAATTTCTTTTGATCATTTGGTAAATGCATGGCATAATCACAGCCTGTTTTTTGCCATTCTTCCAGTTTATCCGGCCAGCCGTTATCATCTATAATCTGGTATTCGGGCCCGGTTTCGTAGGTGGTATGGTATTTCGGGTCTTCAACTACATGATACATTACGCCGCTGTTGCTGCCCGCCTCTATTTTCCAGCTCCATGACAGTTCAAAATTAGTATATTGCTTATCGGTTACTAAGTCCCCGCCTTTAGCATCGGCAGTAGCGCCTAAACATACCAATGCGCCATCAATAATCGTCCAGTTTTCAGTTTTGCTGTTAAAATTATGCCAGCCCTTCAGGCTTTTGCCATCAAACAGGCTAACCCAGCCGCCTTTTTTTATGTTTGGATGGTGCGGGGAAGGTTTAACAAAGCTTTGCAGACCAATAAAGCCGGCCACCGCTACGATGATACTTGTTTTTATTACCGGGTTTTTCATAAAATTATTTTTTAATTTTTGATAAATTTTAACGTTTAACCACTCACCACTCACCACTCACCTCTTAACCTTTCTTCACCACCATCTTCTCCGGGTCCCAGTGCATGGGCTCATTCTTATAATAACTATCATTACATAACAATGCAGGCGCTGCGGCACGGTAACCAAATGTGGCATCCTCTGTCACTTTGCCATTGTTCCTTATGGCAGTAAAAAAGTTGTTCATGTGATCGTAGGGGCCGCCCAAATAACCTTTTTCTGCAGCATAGATAATTTCTTCCGGTGGCAGCATCCGTTTCCTTTCCGGGTGGGTATCGCCGCTCAATTTCATTTTATCAATGTAAAACGGGTCGTCACTTTCAAACAGCTTGTTCCTTTTCAGCACCACTTTATCCCAGGTAATATCCATGGCGCCCTCACTACCCACCAATCGTAAATAGGTTGAACCGCTGGTACCGTCAACAAAATTGCAGCGTAGTGAAAGGTTAAAAGCAGGGTGTACATCATTTTGCCCGTAATCAAAAGTGCCTAATAATACATCGGGCACTTCGCGGCCATCGTTCCAAAAGCGTAAACCGCCCGATGCATAAATCTTTTCCGGGCCTAATGACCCGGTTACGAAATGCAAGCTGGAAAACAGGTGCACAAAAAGATCGCCTGCCATACCGGTACCATAATCGATATAATTGCGCCACCTGAAAAAACGTTTTTCGTCAAACGGCCTTTTGTGCGTATTGCTGACATACGTTTCCCAGTCAACCGTTTGCGTCGAGGCGTCAGCGGGGATGGCGTACTGCCATACCTCAACCGGTGACCGCCTGGCCCAAAAGCCTTCGGCATAATTTAGCTGACCAATGGCGCCGCTTTTTAAAAGCTCTTTCGCTTTTTCGTTCCCAAGCGATGATACACCCTGGCTGCCTACCTGGAAAATTTTACCTGTTTCCTGCTGCGCTTTTATAATAGCAGGGCCTTCAGTAATATTATGCACCATGGGCTTTTCGCAATAAACGTGCTTGCCGGCGTGCATGGCATCGATGGATATTTGCTGATGCCAAAAATCGGGTGTGCCTATAATCACCGCGTCAACATCCTTGCGGTTTAGAATTTCTTTATAAATTTTGGTCGTGAACAGGTCAGCACCCCATAGTTTTTTGGCATCATTAAGGCGGCCATCGTAAAGATCACAAATAGCCACCAATTTTACGCCCGGAACCTGCAACGCAACTTTTGTATCTTCGGATCCCTGGCCCCCTGCACCTATAAGCGCTAAATTAATTTGGTCATTAGGGCCAATGCCCCCAGAACGTTTAAGGTACGAAAATGACCCTGCTTGCTTATCGGTGGCAAATGCATTTGTCCCAATGGCGACGGCGGCTGTCACTGTACCAAGCTTTTTGAGGAATCCCCTACGCGATGATCCGGGTTTTTCTTTCATAAAAAAGAAATTTAAATTAAAGGTATTGAAATTGGCTGTACAAAAAACCGGGTAATGGCTTTAATAGTGAAGGTATGATTTTAATGAGATAATTTGATTTTTTTAAAAAAATTGATCAAGTGGAATTACGACCAAAGAAAAAGCAATCAATTTAAGTTTTTAACACAGTAGCGTACTAACATACTTTTAAACCAATCTGGTATTGAAGCGACAATTCGGTCGGCACATCGTATATTATTTGGTTCTTTATATTTTATTGGTACCTTGTGTATCATTCGGCCTAAAAGCAACGTAATTGATCTAAATCGAACATGACATGAAAAACCTATCCTTTTTGTGGTTTATTGTGCTGCCTGTCCTTTTCACCTCCTGTATAAAGGAAACCTTACCTGTGGCGCCGAAAGGTAGTTCAGCTACCACTACCGTTTCCACGCCGAAAGATACCGCTTCAAATAATCCGGTTCCGGTTGTGCCCATTAATTCATCCTTCCTGGTTGGCACATGGCAGGTGATCAACGATACCACGAATATAGTAGGCGCAGGCATGTGGACGGGGCATGCCCAAATTAATACCAATTATATCGGCAAGCCTGCTGACTATTATAAATTTACGGCAGACGGTCACCTGTATAGCGACATGCGGGCAGCGATCGATACGGGGACCTACACGGTTCTTAACCAGGATCAGCTGAATATTGTTTATAGCTACTATAACGAACAGGAGCAATCCACGGGCATATATAACAGCTTATGGACGATAACGAACCTTACATTACATACGGCCAGCATAACCGTAGTGTACATGGATCCGGAACAGATATGGACGAGCGTTATCAACCTCAGGAGGTAGCCTAATATTTCACTGTCGAATCCGGACTCACAGGCATTTGATTAGGTCGGCGTTTACCCTGTCCACGTTTACGGTACCCAATTTATTGCTAAATGAATTGGTGACGTAGGTGAGCGCCTGTCAATCTCAATAGGGGCTAAATCCACTTCCGGCATCTGCCCCTCGAAATTTCTGCCTGATATTTTTAGTTTACCTTTTAGCCCATTTTTGACCAGGCACGACAGCTCATGCAGATTTTCTTTTATAAAGATGGAATCCATTAAGGGTGGTATTAAACCGTCAAGCCCCTCGCAGTGTGCCCCGTGACAGTTTAAATTTTACATAGAAGTACGGCGGGCGGGTTTTTGTGGTGTATAGTATCGATGACAAAATAAAAAATTTAGAAGTAATTGTTCAATTGCTGCAGAAATAGTACTGCTTTCAGAATAAGCCCCCATTTCAACATGTTTTAGTTGGTTTCCGTTGAAATAACAATCACTATCTTTGGCCCGATGAGTAAAACCATAACACCGTACACTGCAGATCAGGGCACCAAAAAAGAGCAAGTGGCTGATATGTTTAACAATATATCAAAAACATACGATTTTTTAAACCACTTTTTGTCGCTGGGGATTGATATTATCTGGCGTAAAAAAGCCATTAACGAACTGAAAAAAGATCAGCCAAAATTAATACTGGATGTGGCTACAGGTACTGGGGATTTTGCTTTTGAGGCGTTATCGATATTAAAACCTGAAAAAATTATAGGGGTTGACATTTCGCAGGGGATGCTTGATATAGCGCAGCAAAAGATTGCAAAACGTGGTTTGGGCAACATGTTCGAGGTGAAATTGGGCGATTCGGAAAAACTGCCGTTTGAGGCCAATACGTTCGATGCGGTGACTGTTGCTTATGGCGTACGTAATTTTGAAAACCTGGAATTGGGCCTTGCCGGCATACACCGGGTTTTAAAAACGGGTGGAAAAGCCGTAGTGCTCGAGTTTTCAAAACCAAAGGTTTTCCCGGTTAAACAGCTCTATAAATTCTATTTTAATTATATTACACCCGGTATCGGGAAATTATTTTCAAAAGATTCAAGGGCCTATACCTATCTTCCTGAATCGGTAGCTGCTTTCCCTGACGGGGAAACCTTTAAGGCGCTGATGGATAAAATAGGGTTTAAAAATACCAAATGCCGGCCTTTAGCGTTTGGTATCTGTTCAATATATACAGGTGTTAAATGAGTAAAAACTATTACCTCACCATCATCTTATTGTTGTTATGCAGTAATTTATTGCTTGCACAGTCGGCGCCGGCCTGGGGGGGCGGGGCCGATCAGACTGATCTGAGTTTCGGTTTCTCTTTCTCATACGTTAGCAGCAATTTTAAAATAGTTAAGCGGCCCAATTGGCGTACACCATATTTTGATCCGGGGGTTAATAAAAACATAACCGATTCGTTAAACAGTATAACTTCAAAACCATTGCCGGGGTTCGGCATAGGTTTTATCACCCGTTACCGCTTAACTGATCATCTTGAAGCCCGTATTACACCCTCATTGATTTTTTCCGACAGGGCCCTTACCTATACTTACCCTACTGCCTCAGAAAATGTGACAAAGTCGATACAGGCTACTAACATTGATTTTCCACTATCAATAAAATTAAAATCCGACCGTATAGACGATTTCAGGGCTTATTTAATAGGAGGGGTAAAATATTCTATTGCAGTGGGAAAAGGTAATGGGACTGCAGGCGACCTTAACCCATTGGATCAGATACCCAAAAATGTTGCGGGCTTCGGATCGTATGAGGTTGGCATTGGCTGTGATATTTATTTCGAATTTTTTAAGCTTTCGCCCGAAATAAAGCTGTCAAATTCATTCGGCAATGTGCTGGCGCCCGGGAGTGATCCTTATACAAGCCCTATCAGTAAATTATCATTACATACTATTATGTTTAGTTTAATTTTTGAATAGTTTCACATCTTCACATTTGCACTTTTGCATGACAAGTTATTGAAACAAAAAACATAATTTCGCTCCGATAGTTACCTATATCTATGACTAAAATCGCATTAATCACAGGCGCTACCTCCGGGATAGGAGAAGCTTGTGCTCATTTATTTGCCCGTGAGCAATATAACCTGGTACTTACCGGCAGGCGTACAGACCGGCTTGAAAAACTGGCAAAAAAATTAAATACTGAATATAATACCGAAATTGCCGTTTCATCATTTGATGTAAGGGACAGGCAGCAGGTAATCAGCAATCTTGAAGATTTACCTGCTAAGTGGAAAAACGTTAATGTATTAATAAATAATGCCGGTTTAAGCCAGGGACTTGACCCAATACAAAGTGGAAGTTATGATGACTGGGACACTATGATAGATACCAATATTAAAGGCTTGCTTTATGTAAGCAAAGTGGTATCAAACTGGATGATAACTAATAAATTTGGGCATATAATAAATATTGGCTCCATAGCCGGTAAGGAAGTTTATCCGAATGGAAATGTATATTGCGCAACAAAATTTGCGGTTGATGCTTTAAACAAGGCAATGCGTATAGATTTGCTGCCTTATGGCATAAAGGTTACCGGGGTACATCCGGGGGCTGTTGAAACCGAATTTTCGGAAGTACGCTTTAAAGGGGATAAAGAAAGGGCAAATAAGGTATATGATGGATTTGAACCTTTAGTTGCCGCTGATATTGCCGAAACTATATGGTTTGCTGTATCACGCCCGCCGCATGTTAATATTAACGAATTAACTGTTATGCCAACCGCGCAGGCATCAGCGGCAATTATTTCACGAAAATGAATCTGAACCACTGATTTTTTTGATTAATGGATTTCGTTGATTTTTAAATAAATTCGAAATAACTCTCTAATTCACTAACTCACTAATTCAACAATTCAATAACTCACTAATTCAATAACTCACTAATTCACTAATTCAACAATTCACTAACTCACTAATTCAAAATCAACCCATGTCACTAATTAACCAGGTAGACCAGGATATAAAGCAAGCCATGCTGGCCAAGCAGCCAGACCGTTTAAGGGGGCTTAGGGCTATAAAGTCGGCATTGCTTTTAGCAAGGACAGAAAAAGGCGCAGCAGAAGAACTGACTGCAGAAGCCGAAATCAAGGTGTTGCAAAAACTGATAAAGCAGCGTAAAGAATCGGCTGAGATATATAAGACTCAGAACCGGGACGACCTTTACCAGATAGAAATGGAAGAAATGAAGGTAATTGAACCTTATTTACCACAACAAATGAGCCGTTTTGAAATTGAAGGGTATTTGCAAGAGTTGATAAGCCGTTTGGGCGTAACCTCTGTGAGCGATATGGGGAAAGTGATGGGTGTTGCCAATAAAGAATTAGCAGGGCAGGCCGATGGCCGGACAATATCGGAGGTGGTGAAGCAGTTGTTGGGGTAATTGGTTGATTGAGTTGATTAGGTGAGCAGTTGTTATAAGACTGGATGCTGTAAGGATATTTTAAAGGTTGTAAGCGTTTTTTTTAATATTTACAACCACTACAACCTAATCCAACTTAATCAACCCAATCAACTTAATCAACTCACCAAGCAACTAAACTAAAAAAATTGTTGTAACTCAATTGCAATAAACTATTTTTATGGCGGAATGTTCGGGTTTTTATACTGGATTGAAATTCAGGCTAACTTTTTTATTTTAAACTTTACAAATTTATATGGATTTCGTGCTTAAAGAGGAACATGGTTTTAGTTATATCGATGAGGGCGAAGGCGAGGTTTTATTATTGTTGCATGGCTTAATGGGTGCATTAAGCAACTGGGATAAAGTAATAGAAGATTTTAAGGGTCAATACCGGGTAATTATACCAATATTGCCTATTTATGATTTGCCGCTGTTAACCACGGGTGTAAAAACCCTTTCTAAATTTGTACATAAGTTTGTAACGTATAAGCAACTAAAGGATGTAACGTTGCTTGGTAATTCATTGGGGGGACATGTTGCATTAATATATGTGTTATCGCACCCTTCTGTTGTAAAAGCAATGGTATTAACAGGTAGTTCGGGTTTGTATGAAAACGCTTTCGGCGGAACATTTCCGAGGCGGGGAAGCTATGACTTTGTAAAAGAAAAGGTTGAGTACACTTTTTATGCGCCTGAAACTGCTACAAAGGAGCTTGTTGATGATGTTTACCGGATTGTTAACGACCGCCATAGTGTGATCAGGATATTAGCTATGGCAAAATCTGCCATACGGCATAATATGAAAAAAGATCTGCGTTATATAAATATACCCGTAGCATTGATATGGGGCAGGGACGATAAGATTACACCGCCGGAAGTAGCGGTTGAATTTCATGAGGAACTGCCCGATTCAGAACTGCACTGGATAGACCATTGCGGGCATGCGCCAATGATGGAACAGCCGGTTGAGTTTAACAAGATATTAAAAGGGTTTTTAGAAAAAATAAAAGTATAACATGCTTGCGATTGAATTGATAGCTGATGCGATACCGCCGGTAAACACTTCTGATAGTATACAGAAGGTTGTTGACCGTATGATCGAATTTCGTGTCAGGCATTTGCCAATTGTAAACGAAGAACAGTTTTTGGGTTTGCTTGCAGAGGATGACCTGGCCGGGGAAAGCGATTACCAAACACCAATAGGGGCACTGGCGCTTTCGCTCGTTAATCCTTATGTACTGGAAGACCAGCATGTATATGATGTTATACGTTTGTTTTATGAACAACAACTAACGGTTGTTCCCGTGCTTGATACCAAAAAAAATTATTTAGGGCTGATCACTATCAATGCCCTTACTAAATATTTCGCCAGCCTAACTTCTGTTGAGCAGCCGGGGGGTATCATTGTGCTGGAGATCAATAATAAAAATAATTCGCTGGCGCACATGTCGCAGATCGTTGAGTCGGATAACGCGCAGATATTAAGCTCTTATGTACAATCATTTCCCGATTCAACCCGTATGGAAGTTACGCTTAAAGTAAATAAACAGGATATCTCAACTATTATTGCCACTTTTTTACGGTATGAATATACTATAAAAGCCACTTTTAATCATAGCGCCGACAATGATAATTCAAAAGACCGTTATGATTCGTTAATGAATTACTTAAATCTTTGATTAGTTAATTAGTTCACTGGTTCATTTGTTCATTGGTATTGAATGGATAATAATGACAAGTTTAAAATTCCTGTTACTTCATTAAGTCCGTCATCAGCTAAACTAACAAACCAATGCACCAATGAACTAATGAACTAATGAACCAATGAACCAATGAATATAGCAATTTACGGCAGGCCATTTAATGACACAGTTGTAGTTCCGTACATCCGGGAGGTACTTGACATTTTGACACAGCATAGTGTTGAAATTTATGTTCATCACCAGCTTCATAATTATTTAAAGGACAATATCACTGGTGCGCAATATAATGTGCTTGCACCTGGTGATAAGATAAAGGGGGTTATCGATCTTTTTTTAACCCTTGGCGGCGATGGCACCTTGCTGGATATGGTTACAGTGATCTGCGATTCGGGCATACCTATTATAGGCATTAATTTCGGCAGGCTTGGGTTTTTAGCCAGTATTAATAAAAGTGATATTGCGGCTGCTATCCATGCTGTTGTAAATAAACAATTTACTTTAGATAGCCGTGAATTGCTAAGGATAGACTCTGAACTGGAAATATTTGGTAAAGGAAATTTCGCCCTTAACGATATCACCATCCACAAACGTGACGATTCGGCAATGATCACTATACATGTTTTTTTGGATAAAGAGTTTTTAAATTCATATTGGGGCGATGGTATTATCATTTCAACATCCACCGGTTCAACAGCATATTCATTAAGCTGCGGGGGGCCTATTATTTTCCCCCAGTCAAACAGCATGGTGCTGACACCTGTTTCCCCGCATAATTTAAATGTGAGGCCAATTGTATTGCCTGATAGTTCTGAATTATCTTTTGATGTGGAATACCGCAGTGCAAATTACCTCGTATCGTGCGATTCGCGCACCGCTGTAATAGAAAAAACCATGCGTTTTACGGTTAGTAAGGCTGGATTTAAGTTAAATCTGATACGTTTAAATAATGAAAGTTACTTATCAACGTTAAGAAACAAACTTTTATGGGGGCTTGATGCCCGCAATTACTAAATTTGCCTGATGCCTAAAATTGTACTTTTTATATTTTTGGCTTTTACCGCCTGTAGTTTAAAGGCCCAAAGCTGGGAAATTGGCGGCGGTGCTGGTGGCGCGGGTTATATGGGCGATCTTAATCCAAATAACCCGGTTAAAATCAGCGGTGCGTCTATCGGCGGGTTTGCCGGCTATAACTTTAACGGGTATCTATCAGCAAAAATAAACTATAACTTAGGTACCATCAGCGCTGCCGACAGTAACTCCAGCAGTCAGCAGTTTCGCAACCGTAATTTAAGTTTCACCACATTATTAAGCGAAGTGAGCGTAACCGGCGAATTTAATTTTATGAATTATATCCCCTCGGTAACTAAAAATAACTTTACGCCATACATTTACTTAGGCTTCGCTTTACTTAATTATTACCCCACAACCATATACAACGGTAAGAAATATGATTTAAGGGGCAAGCAAACCGAAGGGGAGAAGAAACCTTACACTACAACGGCATTTTCATTTCCTTACGGCGCAGGTATTAAGTATAACATTTTTGGAAATTTCACTGTAGGGGCAAATATAGGTTACCGAAACCCCAACACTGATTATCTTGACGATGTAAGCGGCGTGTATGCAAATAAAAATATTTTCAAATCTCCTATTGCCAAAGCACTATCAGACAGGTCGGGTGAAAAAACGGGGATTTATATTGGCTCACCGGGTTCGCAGCGGGGTGATGGTAACCCACGTGATACCTACTTTTTTACACAGATTACCCTTTCTTATACTTTTATATCAGAAAAGTGTTATTTTCATTGAGGTGCTTGTAGTGTTGTGTCATTGATGAATTGACGCTTTAGTCCCGAGTCCGAAGTCGAAAGTCTTGAGTCTTAAGTCTGAAGTCAAAGTCAGAAAATCCCATTCAGGTGTGAGAATGTCGCTTCATTCAGACGCGCGTATCAGGGCTGGGAAACAGCGGTGGCAGTACTCGTGACCCCGCTAACAGGTATACACTATAAATGCCCGCGTTTTGCATTATATCTTTTATAATGTAGTTGCCGTAGTGAAAGTATTTTGTCACGATGAGGGGGGCGATTTTCGTTAATATTTTTATATCATATTAGCCAGCTTTTTGACTGCCAATGGGATAACAGCCTATGATATCGGCCGAGCCTGTAGCTCATTGTTGTTTCTTTTCAACGGATTAAAATCCGTCCGTCGGTTGGCGGACATTGACCGAGGCCATGCCTCTCTTTTATTGGGGATATTACCCAAACAAAACATTATAAGAATCAAATCATTTACTGACCGAGGTCAAGCCAGGCGCACCGGCAGGGCAATGTATTGAAAAAGCGGCGGAAGAAATATCCGGGAAAATGGCAGAAGGAAAAGCCGCTGATTGTGCCCGTTTGAATGAATTGAGTTATCCACAAAAAAGGAGGTCTGGCAAAAAGAAAAAAAGAAGCAAAAAAAGAAAAACGTGTTGGAATGTGGGAAACTCGCAGAGTTTTCCATATTCCAACACGACAAACAAACAACAAGTTATTTAATACTTATCTTTAAAAAAAGAACCTGTATAGTTCATCTTAGGACTAACAGAATTCAATGTATAGGTATTACAGGATTTACTCACAAATCTGTATAGCTATTTCCGGACGGGTCAGTCAAGCGCCTGGGGGCGTCAAAAACGAACAAACCGGTGTTCGCTTATGATACATTTACATCAATAAAATCAATCATAAAATATTGATTTATAATTATTTATGTAACTGGCATGAAATTTTAGCAAAAGTACAAATCAACACTTAAAATCATGATCAAAAACTACCTCAAGACTGCCTGGCGTAATCTTATAAAAAACAAAGTACACTCCTTTATCAATATTGTGGGATTATCTGTTGGTATGGCTGTAGCTATGCTCATTGGCCTTTGGATATGGGATGAGCATTCGTTTGATAAATTCACTTCAAATTACGATAATATTGCGCAGGTAAAACAAAATGTTACCAATAACGGCGAGGTACAAACCTGGGATCAGCTGCCTTATCCATTAGCTGCAGAATTACGGAAAAGTTATGGTAGCGATTTTAAAAATGTTATACTGACAGTCGGCCTGGGCAGCCATATGTTAGCACTTGATAATAAGAAACTAAACCTCACCGGTACTTTTATGGAACAACAAGGACCGGAAATGTTCACCATTGATATGCTGAAAGGTAATAAAAATGCGCTCAAGGACCCTACATCCATCATTATTTCTACATCAACTGCTAAAGCTTATTTTGGTGATGCCAATCCTATAGATAGGACTCTAAAAATCGATAACCAGATATTAGCAAAGGTGGCGGGTATTTACCGGGATTTCCCACAAAATTCCACCTTTGCCGATCTGGGATTTATCGGCTCATGGGAAATGTTTTATAACGCTAATGATATAAAATCAATGCGTGAGCCCTGGAGGCCAAATTTTTGCACCATTTACGTACAAACAGCCACCAATGCAAATTTGGCAGCACTTTCCTTAAAAATAAGGGATGCAAAACTGCGAAATGTGAATGCCGTGCTGGCCAAAAAGAAACCTGCTCTTTTTTTACAGCCCATGAGCAAATGGCATTTATACGATGAGTTTAAAGACGGTAAAAATATTGGCGGCCGTATCCAGTATGTTTGGATGTTTGGTATTATCGGTGTATTTGTGCTGCTGCTGGCTTGCATTAATTTCATGAATTTAAGCACCGCCAGGTCAGAGAAACGGGCGCGCGAAGTTGGGATCCGTAAGGCCGTCGGCTCGCTTCGCAGTCAGCTGATCTACCAATTCTTCAGTGAATCGTTACTATGTGTGGTATTTGCTTTTTTACTGGCATTGCTTTTTGTTCAATTGAGCTTACCGTTTTTTAACGAAGTGTCTGATAAAACGATGCACATACTGTGGAGTTCACCATTATTCTGGGTTTTAAGTATTGGGTTTAGCTTGTTCACAGGATTAATTGCAGGCAGTTACCCCGCATTGTACCTTTCCTCTTTCCAGCCTGTTAAGGTACTGAAAGGTTCGTTCAGGGTAGGGCGGTTTGCAGCTATCCCACGCAAAGTGCTTGTTGTAATCCAATTTACAGTATCAGTCACCCTCATCATTGGAACAATAGTAGTATTTCGCCAGATACAGTTTGCAAAAAACAGGCCTGTTGGTTACAGCCGTGATGGGCTGGTTTCCATCCCTATAATTACTGACAAGGTACACAAAAACTACGAGGCGGTAAAAGACGAACTATTTAAAACAAGCACAGTAGTGTCAATGGCCGAGGGGGACGTTGCCCCAACCCAGGCAGCAGGCAGCACAAGCGCCATTGAGTGGAAAGATAAAGACCCTAACCTGAGCGTGGATTTCCAGCAATCGGGCGTATCCCCTGAATATGGTAAAACAGCGGGCTGGCAGCTTAAGGAAGGCCGGGATTTCTCCAGGGATTTTCTTACCGATTCTTCAGCTGTGGTTATAAACGAAGCTGCTGTAAAATTTATGGGACTGAAAAAACCGGTAGGTGATAACCTGAAATATTACGGCAACCTGTTTAAGATCATAGGTGTGATAAATGATATCATCGTCGATTCGCCTTACGGGCAGGTAAAGCCATCGGTTTTTTTCCTGAACAAAGGCCCGGGTAGTACAGTATTGCTAAAGATAAATCCGAAAATGAGTGCAGGCCGCGCCTTGGAAAATATTGGGAAGGTGTTTAAACAGTTTAACCCTGAACAACCATTTTCGTACAGTTTTGTTGACCTGGACTATGCCAAAAAGTTCGGCAACGAACAGCGTATTGGTACGCTCGCAGCATTTTTTGCCAGCCTGGCTATTCTTATCAGCTGTCTCGGCTTGTTTGGAATGGCCTCATTCATGGCAGAGCAGCGCGTAAAAGAAATAGGTGTACGCAAAGTTCTTGGCGCTTCTGTATTCAACCTCTGGGGCTTGTTATCCACTGATTTCCTTGCCCTGGTAGCTATTTCCCTCGTGGTTGCCAGCCCGGTTGCGTGGTACCTGATGAATAATTGGCTGCAAAATTTTGATTACCGGTCTACTATTTCGGGCTGGATATTTGTAATAACCGGTTTGGGCACCGTTGCCATCACGCTGGTTACAGTAAGTTTCCAATCTGTAAAAGCGGCATTGGCAAATCCGATAAAGAGTTTGAAAACGGAGTAGGATACCTTATTTTCCATGTATATTACCATGGCAAGGTAAAGCATGTTTTAAAGGTCTTAAAATTAACGTGGTAATTTTAAAATAAAGTTTAAAACCTCCCGAAAACATCGGGAGGTTTTTGGCAAACATTTTACATCGGAAGGTTTGCCTCGTCCGAACCCAACAACTGCAATACGACAATTAAGTACCCGCAATAATGTGTAAGTACTTTTGTTAATAATTTATTTATCATAATATATATTAATTAGGTTTAAAAAGTCAAAGTTCATTGGTTACGTTGCTATAAATGCAATAAGCGGTCCCATGTCAAATACATTACATTAATAGCTGATTTACAATAATTTATACTATCGAAAAATATTTTTATTAGAAAAAGTGGGGAATTTTGAGAAAAACGATAATCACTTAATATGGGGTAACGATTGACGGGTTCAGAAATGAAATGAGACCTCCCACATTTAAAGAGATTCGAATGCAGGATATTGAAGCACTGCATCCCTGGGGAAGAAATAAAATAATGTTAGTAAATGACGCAGCAAATTGCACAAAATGGTGCTGTATTCGTTCTGCGGGTTTATGTTATGGTAATATAAAAGGAGGTATTTGAATTGGGAGGATGGCAGGTATTTGATTAGGCGGAATTATTTTCTCCAAAAGTTCTTTCCCTTATTTCTCTTTGAATCTTTACAAGTTGTTCTCGTAAAGTTGTGATAGTTGTAACTACGGCAATTTTGTCAGCAATGCCTTCATCAAAGCAATTTTTGTTCAATAGCAATTTCCTGATTTTTAAATTGATTGTGCTTGCTTCTTTATTCAGGTCGTCCAAAGATTTCATTATTGCACTGAAAGAGTTAAAAGTTTCTAAAAATGCAAATAAATGCTTTGCTTTTTTTTTAATATTTATCCACATGTCGTTAATAACTAAAATTCAGCTGTGGAGATGTCAATATTAAAGATATTGGTGAAGGATTTGAGAAACTTTACCCATGATAAGGTCACCCAGTTTTCCGTATCTGTTTACTTATTTATTACTTTTACCGTAGCCAGAAATCTAAAATTAATTATATGAGAATTTCAATAGTTGCCCTGCTTTTGTCATCCCTGTTTTTACAAACCCATGCCCAGCTTACTACAGCAAAGTTATTTGCTGACCATATGGTATTACAGCGTAACCAGCAAGTACCCGTATGGGGATGGTGTGCAAAAAAAGCAAAAGTGAAGGTGGATTTTAACGGCCAGGTAATCAGCGCTAAGGCTGATGACCAGGGTTACTGGAAAGCCATCTTAAACCCGATGAAGGAAGGTGGCCCATATATTATGAAAATATCTTCGGGTGGTGAGCAGTTGGTTTACAGTGACGTAATGCTGGGTGAGGTTTGGATATGTTCGGGACAGTCAAATATGGAGTTCCAGTTAAAGAATGCTTATGGGTATAAGGCAGAGCAAAAGAACGCAGCGCAGATGCCTATCCGGCAATTTCATGTACCTGATAAAATAAGTTTGCAACCCGAAAAAAATTTAAGCGGCGGGCAGTGGATAAAAGCTGATACCAATGCCATCGGCGATTTTACGGCCGTAGGTTATTTTTTCGCCAAAAAACTGGCCCAAACTTTACATGTTACCGTAGGATTAATTAATAGCAGTTGGGGCGGTACCCTGGCCGAAGACTGGATTAGCAGGGAAGCAATGCTAAACTCGCCTGAATTGAGCGCAGCCGCTAAGGCTCTTCCGGATACCTGGGATGGGGTAAAACAAAGAGTTGACCGCCAATTAAAAGAATATGTATACCGCAAACAACCGCCGGTAAATTACACTCCTGAACAACTGGCTGCCGAACCGGCTTCTTTCTTTACTGCCTGGCAAAATGGAAATGCCCCAGGTGCATGGGAATGGATGGGGAAATTATACTCGTACCGCGGTGAAGGCTTTATGCAAAAAACGATAAAATTGGATAGCTCTTATTCTTCACGTGGTTCGGTTATTAAATTAGGGCAAACTGATGCAGATCTGGCCATTTATATCGATGGCAAACTGGTACAAAAAGGCGCCTTGCCGGGTAATTACCAGGTCGATCTTCCGGCAGGCACATGGAAAGGCGGTGATAACAGCCTGTTGATAGAACTCATGTCACAACAAAAAACCCCCTCCTGGTTTGGTATAGGCCTCAATGGGGCAGGTAATGATCTTTACGTCCGGTTTATGGATACTACCGTAAATTTAGCAGACGCCGGCTGGCATACGATGCCCGATCTGAGCAAACCTTATCATTTTGATTTCTTGCCGAATAATACGGCGTTTATGCTTTATAATTCAATGATCAACCCTTTGATACCTTATTCCATTGCCGGGGTAATATGGTACCAGGGTGAATCAAATACGGATGAGGCTTTTCAATACAGGACAACGTTCCCACTATTAATCACCGATTGGCGGAACAGGTGGAAACAACAATTCCCATTCTTATTTGTCCAGTTAGCATCTTTTGGGGGCACGCAAAACAGCAATATGGGCAGTGGCTGGGCCGAATTAAGGGAAGCGCAAAACTTAACGCTGCAACTGCCTAATACTGGCGTTGCTATAACAACTGACATAGGCGACGCATTCAACATACATCCAAAGGACAAGGCCGATGTAGGTCACAGACTTGCCGGCAAAGCCTTGGGCCTGGCTTATCACCTCAACGGTTTTTCTGAAAGCCCCATGTTTAAATCAGTTGAATTTAATGGCAATTTTGCCACAGTGAATTTTGTACATGCCGAAAACGGACTGATGGCAAAGGATAAATACGGGTACCTTAAAGGGTTTGAATTAGCAGGCGCCGACCATAAGTTTTACTATGCCCAGGCAATGATTACTAACGGTGATAAAGTAAAAGTATGGTGCAATGAAGTTACTCAACCGGTGGCCGTACGATATGCATGGACGGATGCACCGGTTGATGCAAATCTTTTCAGTAAAGATGGGTTTCCAGTGAGCCCCTTTAGGTCTGATAACTGGAAAGGAGTAACTGAAGCCAGGAAATTTGAATGATCAATGCCGGGTTTTAAGCGGTGGCAGGTTTTCCCTTTTTAGCTACAGGCTTAGCAGCTTGGGTTACCACTTTTTTTGTGTCTGCTACTTCGTCTGAAGGGGTCACTTTTACAGGCGCAACTTTGGCTGCGGGTGCCACTTTTACTGATACAACTTTTTTTACAGGTGCTGCTTTTTTTACAGGCGCAACTTTATCTGCAGATGCCACTTTTTTTACAGATTCGGCTTTAGCTGCCGGTGCGGTTTCAGGTTGAGTCGGTTCTTCAGTTTTAATTTCTTTTGCTATTGCCTTCGCTAACTTTTTAGCGCCCTGGTTTATTTCTTTCTCCAATTTTTCAGAAACTTCTCCAAACTTTTTAGCTAACGCTTTGAGTTCTGTAACAAGGCTTAGTTTAATATCGTCTCTTAATATTTTTTTAGGTGATTTCATTTTGTCTTTTTTCATAGTGCAATCAATTTTTTACGAAAATATGTTATTTAAAGATAAAGTTAATATTATCATTATGTTAACACATTTCATAAGTATTAGTTTTAGTGCGGTTTAAGTAACACACAAATCCAAATTAACGTCAATATAGTTTTAAGAAAATTGGAATAACTTATCAGGAGTTTACTATTGCAATCGCCATGCCATCGTGTTCCTTGCTCCCAATAGTTTGGATAATGGTAGCTGTTACCTGTTTATTTTCGGCAAGCGCCTTATTAAACCTTTTAACACCGATTACCCTTTCGTCGGTACATTCATCATCCAAAATTTTCCCTTCGCGTATCACATTGTCGGCAACAATTACAGTGCCCGGCTTCGACAGCTTTAAAGCCCATTCAAAGTATTCGGCATAGGGAGGTTTATCAGCATCAATAAATATAAAATCAAAAGGGCCTATATCTTCCGCTTCAATTAAGGGCAGCAGATCAAGGGCCTTACCTACCCTTACATCTACAATATGGTTTAAACCTGCTTCGGCAATATTCATACGGGCCACATTTGCATGGACCTGCTCCGACTCCAGTGTAAGCAAATAACCTTCATCAGGGAGCGCCCGTCCAAGCCAGATGGTGCTATATCCCCCGAGGGTACCTATCTCCAATATTTTCTTTGAATTATGCATGCGCGCCAAAAGCTGCAAAAATTTGCCCTGATTGGCCGATATGCTGATGGCCGGTATATCAGCATCCTCCATTGATTTTATGGCGTCTTTCAAAACGCTGTCCTCATAACCAAACAGGTTACTTATGTATTCATCAACTGATTCAAATAGTTCCTGGTTCATATAATAAAATTATGAATAAAAATTTGATTAGCTAAAATAATTAAACAAGAAAGGATTAATTACGTTTTGGTTTATAAAGAAGATTAAAGTTATTTTTTGAATTGATTTTAATTAGTTTTTTGTTGCGACGGGCTATAGCAAGGCCATTTTTTGCACCTTGCAGGCCATTACCGGCAATGGTACTTACCACACCGGCCGGTGTTATTTTACGGATCAGGTTGTTATCCGAGTCGGCAACATACACATTGCCGGCAGCATCAACTGCAAGCCCGGCAGGGCCATTAAATGAAGCATTTGTACCGGTACTATCAACTGCACCAGCCAAACCGTTCCCTGCAAATGTACTAACAATGCCGCCGGGTGTTATTTTACGGATCAGGTTATTGATACCGTCGGCAACATAAATATTACCGGAAGCGTCTGCAGCAACACTATTCGGAAAATAAAAAGTAGCGGAGGCCGCCGGCCCGTTTGCTGAACCCTGCTGCGCTAATGCGCTGCCCGCAAAAATGCTTGTTGTTCCGGCAGGGTTGACAATTAGTATGGTATTATTAAGATAATTTGCAACGTATACATTTCCTGATGCATCCAGGGTTACACCTGTAGGATTGTTAAAAAACACGCCAGCCGGTAAGGCATTTGCTGTACTGCCGGTATCATTGGCTGCAAATGTAGTTACTGTTCCACCGGATGTTATCTTTCGGACCTCGTCGTTCCCGGCATCAGCCACGTATAAGTTACCCGATCCGTCAACTGCAACGCTAAGCGGGTCATAAAATGAAGCGGCATTTCCGATACCATTTACCGAACCCGTTGAATCGCTCCCGGCAACGGTACTCACCACGCCTGTCGGGGTTATTTTACGGATAAGGTTATTACCTGCGTCAGCTACATATAAATTGCCTGATGCGTCTGCTGTAATACCCGTAGGTGCATCAAAAGCGGCCAATGTGCCTGCACCATCGGTTATCCCCTGGTTCCCGCTGCCTGCAAATGTACTTACCACCCCGGCCGGTGTTATCTTCCTGATAAGATTGTTTCCATAATCTGCAACGTAAATATTGCCGGCTGCATCAACGGCTACTCCTGCCGGGCCATTAAACGATGGCAGGGAATCAATTTTAGCAATACTGTCAATTGCTACGGTATTGGTATCTAAAGTTGAGTGATTGGGTATTATATCTCTTTTTTTACACGCTGAAAAAAGGCATGCTATCGAAAATATGAATAAAACGGTATAAAATAGTTGTCTAATATATCCTGGGTTCACGGGGCCGGCGTTATTGTTGAAATGTTGTAAATTACAAATTTATAACCTTACCTGAATTATTAACATCCATAAAATAACATTTCAACCTTACAACATTTCAACTTTGCAACATTTCAACCTTCAATACGGGAAAATAAGCAAAGGGATAGTGATATGCAAAGGCAGCGTATCCGTTATATACCGGCCTACAATTTCCTCGAAATGAAACCGATGGTTTACCATAACCAATATATCATTATGCATACCGTTGATCAACACATCAACCACTTTTGCCAGGTCTTTTTCTTTTATGTTATTAAAAAAAAGTGAATCATAATTTACATTTTGGCTAACCTCCTCGCTAAAGACAGTCAGCGCATATTTTTCGGCCATATCAGGCAAACCCTTTGCCGACATGTGGGCAATCGACAATGCTGCCCGCCATGGTTTAGCAATCTCAGCTAAATAACGTACGATCTGGATGCGGCAATAACGCAGATCGGCAATGTACACTAAACGCTCAATATCCTTTAATCGCCATTGTTCGGGAACAAGCAAAAGGGGGCAAAGCACCCGGTTCAGCACATTATGGATATTTAAACTTTTGGTATTTGATGCTGTTAATTCATTGGCCATACCTTTAACCATCATCCATATATGGTTTCTGTTTATAAATTCGACTACTTCATTTTCGTTGGCGCCCAGGATATCAAATTCCTCTATCCCCGGTTTATAAGTAGTTTGCCCGTTGTTAATTGATTTTAAATGATAAAGCATTTCAGAAACCACATGTTCATTCCCGCCGCTATCGGGATTAGCTTTTACAATATCCCCTACGGATACCTTTTCCCTGATCTTCTTCATTTTCGCCGACGTATTCATCAGTAAAATATCGGCCTGTATTTTTTGGGCCAATGCCAAAGCAAATTCCGCAGCATGCTTAGCTTCGGCAGAATTGTCGTTAATGATCAGGATGGTTCTCATAGCTCTCAGATTAAAGTATAGTAAAAGTTAATAATGATAAAGGTTGAAAATACTTAATAAAGAAAATATGACAGTGGTCACTAAACCACTTGTTTATTGCAAGGTAAATGCAGCAGGTTAATCGCCTTAATTATTAATTAAAGATAGATATAATTATTAATTAAAATACCCGTCTGATTCAAAAAAATGTTTTTATATTATTTAAACGCTATACATCTTCTCATAGTATTCCTCAGCCAGCCTGCCCGCTTCAAATGCGGGAACAATATCTGCTGCCGCTCTTTTCAGGATGCTGAGCCATTGCGACTTATCATTATAATACATTGGCAAAACAAATTTATCTAAAGTATCCATCAGGTTACTGTTTTCCTGCATGTCTTTTTCATTTGGGGGCAGTAGGTCAGATGCAGGCTGAATAACAAAGCAATTCTCTTTATCTTTTGCAAACTCAGGTACCCAGCCATCAGGCAATGACACATTTATAGCACCGTTCATAGCTGCTGTCATACCGCTGGTGCCCGAGGCTTCGTGGTACATCCTTGGGTTGTTCAGCCACACATCAGCGCCCTTTTTTAACAAGGCCGATAATGCAAGTTCATAACCCGTAAGTACGGCGCAATTGGCAAACGATTTAACACTGCCCATGATATGATTGAATAACCCTATAGATTCCATGTCTTCAGGATACGGCTTACCCGCCCAGATGATTTGTACAGGGAATTGAGTGTCATTTACGAGTTTAAGGAAACGATCCCAGTCATACATCACCAGGTCGGCACGTTTATAGCCTGCAAAGCGCCTTGCCCATACAATGGTGAGTATATTTTCATCAAATAGCCTTCCGCATTGATCAGCCACGGTTTTAAACAGCAAACGTTTCATTTCTTTTTTCCTAAGGATAATGGCCTTATCATTATTTTTGCTGATGGCATCCTCAAGCTGATTATCTTTCCAATAGGTTTTATTTTGCGCATTGGTGACAGAAATTATCTCACAAATTCCGGAGTTACCGCTCCACATTTGCCGGGCCACCTCTCCGTGAATTTTTGAAACGCCGTTGGCTTTACGCGAAAACTTAAGCGCAGCTACCGTATAATTAAAATCATCACCATCCATTCCCAGCAGTGATTTTACTTCATGTTCCTGCAAATGATAAAAAAACGACATCTCTTTTAACAAACCAAAGTTATGTGATTCGTTACCGGCCATTTCAGGTGTATGTGTTGTAAATACCACTCTTTTCTTCACCTCTTCCAGGCTTTTATATTTAGCGTAGAGGTAAAAATTAAGTGACACCGAATGTCCCTCATTCATGTGATAAACATCTGGCTCTATTCCTAAAATATCCAGTAAAGTTGCCCCGCCTATGCCTAAGATAATAGTTTG
>Ga0207033_1007_pt1 | contig 53061 bp, 51 predicted proteins | sample Alteio_BWMinCont_35_FD_153262 | JGI IMG/M metagenome (GOLD analysis project Ga0207033, IMG submission 153262) | Enriched cells from forest soil in Barre Woods Harvard Forest LTER site, Petersham, Massachusetts, United States -... | ecosystem: Environmental > Terrestrial > Soil > Temperate forest >... | reverse complement strand
TTCAAAGAAAGAATTATTGTCATCAGTAGTAAATGTATTTATGAACTCACTCTCACAATCGGTACTTTGAGATACATTTTTCAATTTTCTTATAAATTCCAATTTTTGTGAATCAAGCTCAGAATAAATAGTTTCGTATTGTTTTTTTAATTCTTTGCTTGCTATAAAATTGCTTATTTGGGTGGATGCATCAATATTATCTTCTGTATTGACAACTAAAATTGTGTCGCCAGTAATTGGAGTATCATCGACATTAATATTAAAAATTGAAACTCGATCTTCATAAATCCTATCACGAGGCATTTCCTTTTTATCGGTTTTGGCTATTAGGCCAAAGGTTCTCGCAAATGAGGTTTTCATTGTGCCATTTGGTGCATAAATTAGAAATGTATTAGTATTGTTATTTGAGAAATCAAATATGTGTTCAAGTTTTCCGATACCAAAACAATTTTCGAATTTAATATGAAGTTTTTCCATTTATTTTTGAATTACTTAAGTCTGGCGGTTGCATAATGAACTATAATTAAAAAAAATGCCAAAGTTAATGTTAGGAATAAGGATTTATTTTATAGTTACAGATAGTTAAAGGTATATAAAAAACTGAGAGCAGGATACTGTTCTAATATTAAGTTTCAATAATTCGATAAAAGATGAACAAGGGTATACCGCACAAGTGAGTGACACAACGATACCGCTATGAAATACAAATGCCGATAAACAAAACTATTTATTCAAAAAGATCTTTGCCTTTGTTGGTCTTACCTATCCCGCAAACGCCGATGTTGGTGTTGTCACCAACATCCGAAGTCTTAACCATTAAACCGTGTTGTTGGTATGCTCACGCACTATCCCGGCCCGACATACACAACAACGGCGATGTGAATGCTTCTTTTTACGCTTCGGTAAACAAAACTATCTATTCAAAAAGATCTGTTTGCAGGTTGTCTTTGTCATTCTTCTCCCATGCAAAGTCCATGCTTTTGCTGTACTCTGTTAGCTTTGCTCCTACTGCCTTCCAGCCCATTACTTCTACTAATTTAGCCGGCTTGAATTTGTTGAGGCGCACTTGTTGTCCACGGCCACTTTGTACAACGAGTACGGGTTCTTCCTGGGTTGTAACTGCTTCCAAACGATTACCATCACCTTCTTTGATGAAGAAGAATTTGTTGTGGAGCGTTGTTGTCTCAATTTTAAAACGCTTGATATTGTACTGTAGTTTATCGTTATCCAAATAAACGGCAGTAACTATTTTGTTAGGGTTGAATTTTTCTATGAGTATTACTTTCTCCGTATCAAAGCGCTGTGTTAGCTCCTGGTCGGTTATCTGGTAATTACCATCGTTGTACATAACAAGCAGCCTGTCTTCCGCATCGAACTTGCCTAAATAGGTTCCTTTTTCTTCGCTGTTCAGTCTGCCGAATTTATCATCGAACCAAAGCCTTTTAGCATCCAGCGTAGATTTGCCGGCTTCTTTGAACTTCACGGTCTTGATAGGATATTTTGTTACGATATTACCTACACTGCTACGTCCCTTGATCTCCTGGTCACCGAAAGAAAATTCCAGCTCTTTATTTTTTGCCGCACAATTCGGACTCAAGGTAATTTTTACCGTCTCTGCCTCGCCGTTAGCATTGGCAGAAAAATAATGCACTTTGCTTTTTTCTTCATCCTTTGCCAATGGATATTCTCTATCACGTGTAACACCTGTTACGTTGAAACGCTTGGCAAAGCTTACGCCTGTTTTACCATCTACATAGATCATATTGTAGGTAGTGCGCTCATCATTTTTCTGGAACACAGCCACATGAATGATATCCTTTCCGATAAATACTTTGTCGGCCACGCGTACTACTTTCATGATACCGCCCTTGGTGAAGGCGATGATATCATCCAGGTCGGAAACTTCCGCAATCAATTCATCTTTCTTTAAACCGCTACCGATAAAACCATCGGCATAGTTCACATATAATTTAATATTGGCAATAGCCACAGACTTAGCCTGCACGGTGTCGAATTGTTTGATCTCCGTTTTGCGCTCCCTGCCCTTGCCGTATTTCTTTAATAAGTTATCGTAATAAGCAACTGCATAATCAACCAGGTTAGCAATATCATGTTTTACTTGTTTGATCTCCGCTTCTAAAGATTTGATCTGCGCTGTTAATTCGTCAATATCTAATTTATAGATCCTACGTACAGGCTTATCCGTTAGTTTAACAATATCTTCTCTTGAGATGGTGCGCTTTAATACTTTTTTAAATGGCTCGAATGCTTTATTAATACCATCAAGTACTTTCTCCCAGGTATCGTATTTCTTTTCAAGCTCTTTGTATATTTTTTCTTCGAAGAATATTTTTTCCAGAGAAGTATAGTGCCATTTTTCCTGTAACTCACCTAACTTAATTTCGAGCTCACGCTTCAATAACTCTTTGGTATTATCTGCAGAGATTTTTAATAATTCATGCACACCTAAAAACACCGGCTTCTGATCAACAATTACACAGGTATTGGGAGAAATGCTTACTTCGCAATCTGTAAATGCATACAAGGCATCGATGGTGATATCGGGAGAAATGCCTGGCGCCAGCTCAATGATAATTTCTACTTCAGCAGCTGTATGATCTGTTACTTTTTTGATTTTTATTTTTCCCTGATCGGTTGCTTTTACAATGCTTTCCATCAATTGCGTTGTAGTAACACCGTAAGGAACGTTCCGGATCACCAATGTTTTTTTATCCTGCTCTTCTATCACCGCACGTACCCTTACTTTACCGCCGCGCTTGCCATCATTGTAATTGCTGGCATCCATCGTACCGCCTGTTTGAAAATCAGGCAGTATCTCAAACTTTTTACCTTTTAAATATTTGATAGAAGCTTCTATCAGCTCACAGAAATTATGTGGTAATATTTTCGTTGCCAAACCTACTGCGATACCTTCTGCACCTTGTGCTAACAGCAAAGGGAATTTCATCGGTAAAGTCACCGGTTCATTTTTTCTGCCATCATAGCTCAATTGCCAGTTGGTAGTTTTTGCATTAAAGGCAACTTCCAAAGCAAACTTGCTTAAACGTGCCTCGATATAACGTGCTGCTGCTGCGTCATCGCCCGTGCGTACATCGCCCCAGTTCCCTTGCGTTTCTATTAAAAGATCTTTTTGTCCGAGGTTCACCAATGCATCGCCGATACTCGCATCACCATGCGGATGGTACTGCATACTTTGTCCGATGATGTTCGCCACTTTATTAAAGCGGCCATCATCCATTTCCTTCATGGCGTGTAAAATTCTTCTTTGCACGGGTTTTAATCCGTCTTCCAGTGCAGGCACAGCTCTTTCTAAAATAACATAGCTGGCATAATCCAAAAACCATGTTTTGTATTGTCCGCTGATGCCGGCATCGCTGTGTGCGTATTCCTCTTTGTTCTTTTCTTTTGCCATTGGTATTTAATATGTAAGATTGAATATTTAATATTATTATCTATTCAATGTATTTTAATCTTTTTTGTTTTGTGTTCTGTATTTAATATTAAATATTACATATCAAATATTAAATACTTCCGATCTTGCCTAAGCTGGTAAACTTAAACCCCTCATTGTATTTCAATCCGTATCCTGCAAATCTATCTAACGATGAATGGCCGAATAAAACCAATCCTATTACTTCGATGTTCCAATTACTTAAAAAAATACCTATAAATAAAATTATGATCGCTATTCCTTTGTGGTGAAAAAGATTGTAACATGCTGCACCTACTTTGTTGCCAGCTAAATAACCGATCATGCTAATATCCGGACCTACAAACACTATTAAATACCACCACCAGCTTACCTGTAAATAATGCAACGCATAAATACTTGCAAAAAACATCGCCAGTTCTTCGAGCTTTAATAATGTTTTCATTTATGATTTTGTTTTTATTTCAAAGTCTTTCATATTCGCAACTTTGCCTTGCACATCAAACATGTTTTGTGCGATCATAACTTTTAAGCGCCAAAGCAGATATGCATCACCGGTAGTATGTTTGGCTTTACTTAAATATTGCTGAATGATCTTTGATGCTTTTTGCCAATCGCCCGTGATAAATTTCTTTAGTTCAGCATCGTAGAAAGAATACTCTTCATTCACTAATTTTTTACCGCCTTCTAACAAACGTACGCCTTTGTTTTCGTTGCAGATCTTTGTCCATTCATCAGGATCCACTTCAAATTCGCTGAGCGTTATTTCTCTGGATAATTTCTTCGCCTTCAAAAACTCTTTTGCAGGAATTTCTGATAACCAATTTGGATAAAAAATATTTCCTTTTTCATTGATGAACGGAAGGTTATTGAGATATAAAATATACACACGGCTTTGGAATTCCTGCATGTATTTCAATAACCAATAATATCCGCTTACATCATGTTTGTTTTGTGCGGCCCATATCCAGATTGTTTCTTCTTCATCACGGCGCATAGTGCCTACTAGTTCAGCCGCTGTTTTATAATCATCTACTTCCCCATCCTGTACTTTGCTTTCATAATCACCACCCGCTAAAACATCTGTCCACCATTTTTTACGTTCTTCTTTTCCTTCGCCCAGGTAAATATTATTTAGCGGACCAACAGCATAATCGTCTTTGATCAGCATTATATCGCCTTGTAATGTTTCGTCTAATGCAATGGCCTGTTCTAATACTTTTACATCGGGCTCATTAAAAACTATATGGATCATAACTTTTTTTAATTAAGAATTGAATTTAGAACGGTGCGAATTTTTAAAATTTCCGATTAAACTGCTTCCGTTTCGTTTACAAGATCAACTTCGATCTTCAGATTGTCAATAATAAAATCTTGCCTGCTTGGTGTGTTTTTACCCATATAATATTCTAACAATTGTTGAATATGTGTTTCAGGCAATAACATTACCGGCTGCAATTTCATATCAGTGTTAATGAAGCGGGCAAATTCTTCCGGACTGATCTCTCCTAATCCTTTGAATCTTGTTATTTCAGGTTTGCTGCCTAATTTTTTCATAGCAGCCTGTTTTTCCGTTTCATCGTAACAATAAATAGTTTCCTGTTTATTTCTTACGCGGAACAAAGGCGTTTCTAGAATATACACATGGCCGTTCTTTACAACATCAGGGAAGAATTGCAAAAAGAATGTCATCAATAACAAACGAATGTGCATACCATCTACATCGGCATCGGTTGCAAAAACAATATTGTTGTAGCGAAGATCCTCGTAACTTTCTTCAATATTCAATGCATGCTGTAATAGGTTGAACTCTTCGTTTTCGTACACTACTTTTTTAGTCAGGCCAAAACAGTTCAATGGTTTACCACGTAAGCTGAATACAGCCTGGGTATTAACGTTTCTTGCTTTGGTGATACTACCGCTGGCACTATCCCCTTCGGTAATGAAGATGGTACTCTCTCTTTGTCTTTCTAAAATATTGTCTTTGTCTTTCCCTGTCGCTTCATCGTTGTAATGAAACTTACAATCTCTTAATTTTTTATTATGGAGGTTGGCTTTTTTCGCTCTTTCATTCGCCAATTTTTTAATGCCGGCTAATTCTTTGCGTTCTCTTTCGTTTTGTTCAATGCGTTTTTTTAATGCTTCAGCAGTTGCGGTGTTGCGATGCAAATAATTATCCAGCTCTTTCATTAAAAAGTCACCGATAAAATTCCTCATCGAAGGGCCTCCTTCATATACATTCGACGAGCCTAATTTAGTTTTCGTCTGACTTTCAAACACAGGTTCCTGAACACGCACGCTTATTGCTGCGCAGATGCTGCCGCGGATATCGGCGGCATCATAATCTTTCTTAAAAAATTCACGGATCGTTTTTACGTAGCCTTCTCTGAATGCAGCCAAATGCGTACCGCCTTGTGTGGTAAACTGACCGTTTACAAAACTGTAATATTCTTCACCGTAGGCATTTTCATGCGTCAGCGCCACTTCAATATCCTCACCTTTTAAATGAATGATCGGATAGCGAATTTCATCTTCATTTGTTTTGCGTTGCAAAAGATCGAGCAAACCATTTTTACTCACATACTTTTTGCCATTCAGGTTCATGATCAAACCTGCGTTCAGGTAACAGTAGTTCCAAAACTGGCTATCTAAATATTCCTGTACAAAATGGAAATTTTTAAAGATCGTATCATCCGGGATAAAGGTTACAAAAGTTCCGTTGGGTTCTTTCGTGGCTATTTCTTTATGTTCTTTTATCAATTCGCCTTTGGTAAATTCAGCAGTTTTTTCTTTTCCATCACGATAAGCAGTTACAATAAAGCTATTGCTTAAGGCATTCACTGCTTTAGTACCCACACCGTTCAGCCCAACACTCTTTTGGAAAGCCTTGCTATCGTATTTGGCACCGGTATTTATCTTGCTCACCACATCTACTACTTTCCCCAATGGAATACCGCGACCGAAATCACGTACCGTAATTGTTTTGCCTTCGATCGTAACATCTACCTGCTTACCAAAACCCATGGTGTGCTCATCGATACAATTATCGATCACTTCTTTTATCAGAACATACACGCCATCATCGGCGCTGCTGCCATCTCCAAGTTTACCAATGTACATCCCCGGACGCAGGCGAATATGTTCTTTCCAGTCCAGACTCCGTATGGAGTCTTCATTATAGGTCGATACTTCTGCCATTTCAAGTTTATTAATAATTAGTTCTGAAAGTTAAAAGTGAAAAGTCAAACCCCATCATAAGTATACATATCTAATACCTTAGTTTTTGGTTTTAACTTTTAACTTTTGCCTTTATAGCAAGCTTATAAATTTAAAAACTGCCTTCAATGCGGCGCAATATACTAATAATTTTAGTATTTTAGAGCTGTGGCAAATATAGGTAAATGAGTAAACAGAATCATTTTCCCTTTTAAACAGTTGTGTATAAAATAACATTGCAGATGGCAAATAGCCTTAAATGCTATATTTGCGGCTTTATATTATCATTTAAACTCATTTTTTGGAAACAAATCTTAACACTATACTAGCCCTGGCAGCAGAAAGAGAAAATGAGAATGATATATTTCGCTCTTTCCTGAAAAAACAGGATCCCGTGGAAATCGATCGTTTAGTACATACCATAAACAACGAAATAACACCCAAAATTGATTGTACTCAATGCGGTAATTGTTGTAAGACTTTAATGATCAACATAACTCCTCAAGAATCTGAAAGATTAGCCACTCATTTAGAAATGACGATACCCGATCTGAAATCAAAATATATTGAAGAGAGTTTGCAGGGGAAAATGATCATGAATACAATTCCTTGTCATTTTTTAGGCGGAACAAAATGTACTATTTATGAAGAGCGTTTTACAGAATGCAGAGATTTCCCTCATTTGCATAAAGACAATTTCACCGATCGTTTATTTGGTACATTGATGTACTATGCTATGTGCCCTATTATTTTTAATGTTGTGGAAGAATTGAAAGTGCAGACTAGATTTAAAGTTAGAAACTTTTAAATTATTACTAATTAATAATAAATACAATATAAGTAAATAACAACAAAAGAGTTGATATATGTAGTTTTCTTTCTACAATTTCTATATATTTGCGCATATATTCATTAACCAAAACTAAAAAATATGAAAATTAGATTATTACTTCTATCTAGTGTTGTAGCGCTGATTGTATTTGCATCATGCAAAAAGACCCAAACGAATACAGTTATACAGCATGATACTACTACAGTAAAAACATTTGATACAACAAGTTATGCTATGGTAGATAGCGTATTTTCTGATCTGAATGGTACCCCTTTCCCGGCTTATGCCTATCCTTATATTTATAATTACAAAAGCACAGGTTATAATGGGAACCCTTTTTACTATTTGGAAATAGATCCGTCTGATTCAAATAATAATTATTATGATATTTATATAGGGACTTCATTACCAGCTTATACTGCCAGAACTTATGGAGCATATGGAGACACTACTACAGAAACTGATCTTGATATTTATTTTAATGGAAAATATTACTATGGTTCTACAGTATTAAATCCTAATACAATTACCGTTACATCAATTTCAGGTTCTTCTATGAAAGGTACATTTCAGGGAACTGTTTATGTAAATGGCGATACTACACAAACAGGTAGCAATAAACAAGTAATTACTAATGGCAAATTCAGTATTAGGGCGCTTTAAATGCAAACTGGAAACAAATTATAAATCACATTTACGAAAATATTATTCAACTAATTAAATATAAACGCATGAGAATCAAATTAATACTTGCATCAGCTTTTGTAGCCTTGATCGCATTTGCATCTTGCAAAAAGAGTACAGTAACAAAAACAGTTATTGAGAACGATACACTTAAAATACCTGACACAGCAAATTATGCTATATCGGAAATTATATCTGCTGATGTTAACGGAGTTGGAGACACAGCTACCATTCCTGATTATTATGAGCATTATATAGATAATATTGGTTCTAACGCTTCTAACGCTTTTGATTTTGATGAATATGATTCAGCTAACAATCGTTTTTACCTTCAGGTCGAAACCTTAAACAATAGTATTACTGCTAAAACTTACGGAGCATTTGGAGATAGCACAACTGTAAGCGATGTTGAATTTTATCAAAGCGGTACTGGTTGGTATTATGGTTCCACAGTATTGAATCCTAATACAGTTACTATTACTTCTATCATTGGTACTACGTTGAAAGGAACTTTCCAAGGGACTATTTATTTAAATGGAGATACTACACAAACAGGTAGCAATAAAAAAGTAGTTACTAATGGTAAATTTGCTATTACATTATATTAATAAGTATTAGTACAATTATCTTATAAATAAAAAATGCCCTGGATCTGATCCAGGGCATTTTTTATTAGATACAGGAAGAGATGAGATCGTTATCCTGTATTTTTACATTGAATAATAAACTCATTTCTTAATACACCAAATGAATAATTCTGCAGACAAAAATCTTTCATGGGGCATTATAGGTTGTGGTGATGTTACTGAAGTAAAAAGCGGTCCTGCTTTTAATAAAGTCAGTAATTCGAAACTTGTAGCAGTAATGCGCAGAGACGCTGCAAAAGTTGCGGATTATGCAAATCGCCATGGAGTGCCTAAATGGTACGATGATGCAACCGATCTAATTAATGACCCTGAGATCAATGCTGTTTATATAGCGACGCCACCTATATATCATGAACAATATGCTATACAGGCTTTGCAGGCAGGAAAATATGTGTACGTAGAAAAGCCTGTTACTCTAAATATAGCTTCCTGCAAAAGAATGATCGATTGTGTAAATATTACAAAAGGAAAATTATCCGTAGCACATTACAGAAGAGCATTGCCAATGTTTCTTACTATAAAGAAAATGATTGCTGATAATAAAATTGGTAAAGTAAAGTTGATCCAATTAAATATGTTGCAACCGCACCAATCTCCTATTATTGCCAACAGTGAAAAGAACTGGCGGGTTGACCCTACTATTGCGGGCGGTGGATTATTTTACGATTTGGCTCCGCATCAGTTGGATATTATCACATTCATCTTTGGTAATTATATTGATTGCTCTGGTATAGCTGTTAACAAAGAAAAATTATATGAAGCCGAAGACACTGTTGTTGGCTATATTAAATTACCTAATGATATTTTGTTTACAGGTAACTGGTGTTTTACTGTACCCGATAATATGGGGAAAGATGAATGCTACATAATTGGAGAGAAAGGCTCGCTACGTTTTCCATTTTTTGGCAATGTGGTGGAGATGATCACGGATAAAGGCAAAGAAGAATTATCATTTAAACATCCTGCTCATATTCAACAACCGATGATCGATAAAGTAGTACAGTACTTTTTGGGTAATGAGCCTAATCCTTGTTCTTTGGAAGATGCCATCGTTAGTCTTGAGATCATGGAACGGATGAAATGCTAAACCTGCAAAAAAATACGAAGAAAATTTATCTTCTTCGTAATACTGATTGTTTATTTCTTTGTTGAATCTTATTTAATGTCCGGTCCATTTTTGTATGCGGCTATTGTATGTATCGGCCACATAAATAATTCCATTTTTATCTACATATATGCTTGTTGGAGCAAAAAACTGTAAGGCTCCGGAACCTCTACCATTACCACCGGCAACAGTTGTTCCTGTGTCAACTCCGGGGATGAATTTTTGAATACGATCATTGGATCTGTCTGATACATATATGTCTCCCTGACCATTAACATATAATCCCCAGGGTAAATAAAGTTGACTGCTACCATAACCAAAACTATTGCCGCCGGCAACTGTTATAGGATTATGAATAGAGGTATCTGCCGGCCATTCTTGTATTCTGCTGTTCCCATTATCGGTTACATAAATGTTACCAATAGAATCAAGATACACCGCAACAGGATTTGCCAGTTGAGTAGAACTTGCGCTACCTGCCACTGTTATTCCATAGTGAATAGAAGTATCTGCGGACCATTTTTGTATCCTGTTATTATATTGATCAGCTATATAAATATTTCCCGCTTTATCAACAAATAACCCAGTGGGGCCGTTCAATTGAGCAGAATCTTGTCCTGAAGTACTATCACCAGCCACAGTAATAACAGTATTCAAACTCTTTATCCATTTTTGCACACGGTTATTGCCTTGATCTGCTATGTAAATATTGCCGGCAGCATCTACAAATAATCCGGTAGGTAAATTAAATTGATCAGATGCGTTACCTATTCCATTACCTCCAACTATAGTTATACCTGATGTACTTCCCGGAGTCCATTCTTGTATGCGGTTATTATACGTATCTGCAACAAATATATTTCCAATGCTATCTACAAATACGCCAAAGGGCCAGTTAAGCTGGTTGGCCGCGGAGCTATCTCCATTACCCCCAGCCACGGTTATACCAACGCCATTCGATGTGTCAACAGGAATGCCGGAACCGGAATTTGTAGAACTTCCAGGCTCTGCCTTATATTTTCCGCAGGAAATTAATAAGCATACTACTACGATACCGGATAGTAATAGTTTTATAATAATATTATTGTTTACGTTGATCTTCATTTATACTACTCTACTTAGAGTCTCTTGAGGCAGCCTTTGCTGTCTAAACAAAATTAGAAGTTAATTTATTAAAATTGATATAATTAATTTGAGTATGAATAGTGGTATAAATTGATACAATAACTTTACCTATAAATAACCTCATTTGACAAAGATTGGATTGATATCAGATACGCATAATTATTTAGACGATACCGTTTTTGAACATTTTAAAAACTGTGATGAAATATGGCATGCCGGAGATTTTGGTACGATCGATATTGCCAACAAATTAGCCGCTTTTAAACCTTTAAAAGGGGTATACGGCAATATTGACGGACAGGATATACGAAGTATTTATCCTGAAAAATTACAATGGAAATGTGAAGGGATAGAAGTTTTTATGAAACATATTGGAGGTTATCCGCCCAATTACAATGCAGTAACAAAAAAGGAATTGCTAATGGCACATCCCAAACTATTTATTAGTGGCCATTCTCATATTTTAAAAGTAATGTTTGATGAAAAGATAGACTGTCTGTATATGAATCCGGGAGCCGCAGGTAAACAAGGATGGCAAAAGGTAAGAACACTTATCAGATTTACTATTGACAAGAACGATATAAAAGATTGTGAAGTGATAGAATTGGATTAATGCTCATCATAATCTTTCTTACTGATCACAATTAAAAGTGTTGCTATGGGGCCTAATATAACGGATATTATAAACCATGTAAGACCATCCTTACGCTTTGATTGAGCAAGTCCTGAATTTATTAATGCTAAAATAAACCATAGGGCAACAAAATTCTGATTAAAAACATCAAATCCAAATAACATTTCTTTTTTTTAAGGCAAGGTGAATTTTAATAAGTGGCAAAAGTAGTAATTATAATGTGAAAAAATCTGCAAAATCGGTTATTCTTTAGTATCGTTTAGACCCATTAACCACTTTAAATATGAAATAAAATGAAAACTGTCTAATTCCGTAATTTCGCGGATATCAATTTATTTATGCGAAGGTTTTTACCATTTTTTATTATTGCTACTGTTTTTGTAGGGTTATCATGTAATCAAAATGATAATGTTGACGATGCTGCACAATCTACTGCTGTTACTATTCAGCAACAATTAAAAGAGCAGGTAAAGAAATATCCCGATTCAATTTTATTACGGGAAACATTGATACAAAATTACCGTGATAGCGGAAACTATGAAGCTGCTATCGCTGAAGCTAAAAGCACTATTGCTAAAGATAGTACCAACGGTACTTTGTGGAATGATCTGTTTTGGTTGTACTATGAAGATCAGGATACAACGAATGCTGTAATAAGTCTTGAAAAAGCGACATTATTGAGTTCCAATCCCACATATTATGTAACATTAGGTTCTGTATATGCGCAGACAAAAAATGAAAATGCTTTAGTGGTTGCTGATAAATTATATGCCTACCCTACCAAGGATTATAAAAAAGAATCTCTTTTTATAAAAGGATTATATTATTCGACTATTGGTGAACGCGAAAAAGCAATTCCATTTTTTGACCAAAGCCTTGAAATCGATTATACTTATTTTGATGCATACAGGGAAGAAAGTATTTGTTTGTACAATATGGGTAAGTATGAAGAAGCACTAAAAAAATTACAAAAGGCGGTTAGTATTAAAAGCGATTTTTCGGTTGCTTATTATTTGATGGGAAGATGTTATGAAAAGTTGAATAATAAACAGGATGCTATCAATAGTTATCAGTTAGCAGTACAAACAGATCCCGATTACGACGAGGCTAAAGATGCTTTGAGTAAACTCCAATAGCTTTTACTTATGCTTATTTTTTATTTCATAATTTTGACTCACTAAATTTTATTATTAAATGGCTATCATCGCTCCATCATTATTGTCTGCCGATTTTTTACATCTTGAAAAAGACTGTAATATGCTAAACGAAAGTAAAGCAGACTGGTTTCATTTAGATGTGATGGATGGCCGCTTTGTACCAAACATTAGCTTTGGGCCAATGATGGTTGAATTTTTTCGCAAAGCCACAACAAAGACTTGCGATGTACATTTAATGATCGTAGAACCTGAAAAATATGCAGAAGCTTTCAAGAAAGCCGGAGCAGATATACTTACGGTGCATATTGAAACTTGCGAACATTTACATAGAAATATTCAACAAATAAAGAGTTTAGGAATGCAGGCTGGTGTTGCAATCAATCCTCATACACCTGTTAGTGACCTGATTGATATTTTAGGAGATATTGATATGGTTTGTATGATGAGCGTTAATCCTGGATTTGGCGGACAATCATTTATTCCGCATACTTTAGATAAAATAAAAGCGCTTAGAAGAATGATCGATGAACGCTCTTTAAAAGTAAAAATTGAAGTTGATGGTGGTGTAACTATAGAGAATGCTGCATCAATTATCAATGCGGGCGCGGATGTATTGGTTGCTGGCAGCACTGTTTTTAAATCAGCTAATCCAAAAGAAACAATTGCTACATTGAAAGGCTTTTAATAGAAATTCATTGCATCGTTATCTTCATCTAGTTTTCGAAAAGCATACAGCATACAACTAACATGTAATGCCTGGTCAAATTCATTTCTATGTAACATTCCTCTTACAGCCTCTAACGGTAATAGAATGATCTCGATCTCTTCGTTTGCATCTAGACTTTGTTTGGCTACTTTTTTACCTCCCGTTGCTAAAAACAGATCAGTATAATTATTTAATATACCCGGGTTAGCAGCAACTTTTCCAAGAAGTTCGATCTGTGCAAACTCATATCCTGTTTCTTCTAATAACTCTCTTGCAATTCCTTTTATAATATCTTCATCTTCTTCAACAAAACCACCGGGAAGTTCCACGATAGTTTTTTCAATTGGATGACGGTATTGTTTAGTTAAAATCACATCACCTTCTTCAGTTATAGCCAATGCGCATGCAGAGCGAGGTAGTTCTACAACATAATATGATTCTACAATTTTGCCATCAGGCATTTCACACCTGTCTTTGCGGGCAGTAAAATATTGAAAGCGGGCAATATATTCGGAAGAGAGTTTTTTCCAGTTCATTTTGTTTACATTAATAGTGTGAACCATTGATTGAAGTTGATTAAATTGATTTTGACTTATAAACAATCAATGTAATCAATTTAATCAACTTCAATCAACGGTTCAGACAAAATTACCAATTCATTCTTTCCCGCAATCTTGTTACATGTGCTGTATGATGCTTACTGTGCCATGCATACAAACCCAATAAATGCCAAAGCGTTATTTCTTTCTTCATTTCAGGATGAAAAACAGTTCTATTCCATTCTTCGCTTTTAATATTTTTTATCACTTCGATCCATCTTGCGTGTAATGCATGTAGTAATGTTAGTGATATATTAACAGGCAAATTTTTTGTATCACTCAGCTCGGCCCATAAAGCTTCTTGATATGGTTTTATTGTTGGATTATTTTCTGTTAATCCTAATTTAAAACGTATGTAAGCATTCATGTGGCTGTCTGCTACGTGATGTATCAATTGTTTTACCGTCCAACCATCAGGACGATAAGGTGTATTGATCTGCGCTTCATCTAAATTCAAAATTGAATTTTCAAGTTGTTGTGGCAGAAACTTTATATCCAATATCCATTCTTGTAATTGCTTATCAGAAAATGGCTGCGGTTCGTATTTACCGATTGGATATTTTAAGTCTTCTGTCATACAATAAACTTAATTTATTTTTTGCCTTGTGGTGCTGGTGCCGGTGCAACAGCTGCAGGTTTGATCGATAATAGTTCCATTTCAAATATCAAAGCAGAACCGCCCGGGATTTGAGCACCCGCTCCTCTATCGCCATAAGCAAGATCACTTGGGATATACACTTTGTATTTATCGCCAACATGCATTAATTGTAAAATTTCTGTCCAGCCTTTAATAACACCGCCAACAGGTATAGTTAATGGTTCACCTCTTTTGTACGAGTTGTCAAATTCAGTTCCATCAATTAAAGTACCTGCGTAATTAGCTACTACGGTGTCCTGTGCTGTTGGAGATATTTTAGAAGAATCTGATTTTCTTAATATTTCATATTGTAGCCCATCAGGTAAAGTAGTTACTCCTGTACGTTTACCGTTAGCATCTAAAAAAGCCTGATTTTTTGCTTTTACGCCGGCAACTTTTTGCTGACTTTCTGCCTGTTGCTTTTGGCGATAAGCTGCTGAATAATTTTGTAAAATTTCTGCCATCTTTTGTGAATCGATGCTCGGGTTTCTATTTTTCAACGCATCATCCATACCCTTTTTTACAAGTGCAGTATTAATATTGTCAAGATCCTGATGTTTAAAATTATTGCCAATATTGATACCAATCGCATAAGACAATGAGTCTGTATTATTTTTAAACGGACTTACAGTAGTTCCTTGCGGAGCTGATACTACTTTCATTGGGGTGGTTTTCTTAGGAGCTACCTGTGCGTAGGTAATTGTGCTTGCCATTGCAACTGCGAATGTTGCAAAAATAAACTTTGTCATTTTTTAGTTTTAATTGATGTGATATATAAAATTTATTCTTCTCTAATTTCTTTTCCTGTAAGATGAATGAATACATCTTCAAGGTTGGCAGATTTAACCTGCTTTGGTCTTTCAAAACCTGTTGCCACAAGGTCATCTATCATTTTATCCGGTGAAGCCAATGATATTATTTTACCTTCATCCATGATCGCGATACGATCGCACAATTGCTCAGCTTCATCCATGTAATGTGTGGTAAGAATAACAGTTGTTCCTTCTGCCCTTATCTTTTTTATTAAGTCCCATAAATTTCTACGAGCTTGCGGATCCAGGCCAGTAGTCGGCTCATCTAAAAAAACAACTCTTGGTTTATTGATCAATGTTGTGGCAATAGAGAAACGTTGTTTCTGTCCGCCACTCATTTCTTTGAACTTATTTTTAGCTTTATCCTCAAGGTTAACCAACTTCAGCAAATCCATTGGATCTACTTTTCGGTTGTACAATCCTGCAAAAAGATCGATCAATTCAAGCAAATTCAATCCCGGGTAAAAACCGGATGTTTGTAACTGAACGCCAATTATTTTTTTAATATTATCGGGTTCTTTATCAAGATCGAGTCCGTCAACAATTACTTGCCCGCTTGTTTTTTCACGCAGTGTTTCAATGATCTCAAGCGTAGTCGATTTTCCTGCACCATTTGGTCCAAGTAGACCAAATATTTCCCCTTCATATACATCGAAAGATATTCCCTTTACTGCTTCAAAAGAACCATAATTCTTTTTCAGATCTTTTACCGAAATAATTGTTTTATGCATACCTCAACGTGCCTAATGGCAGAGCAATTTAAGTAAAAAAATACCTTTTCAAATATTTGTATTTATTACATCTTTCTGCTAATTAATAGCACAGTTTTAAATACTTGCTATAATTAGATAAGAATACGACTTTTGCAAATTATTTGAGAGGGCTAAATTAAACGAATTAACTCAATCAACCCAAATAAGAAGTAGTACAGATGAAGGTTTTTAAATTCGGCGGAGCCAGTATTAACAGTATTGATAGAATAAAGAATGTAGGCAAAATATTGGAATCGTTTCAAGGTGAGCCAATTTTAGTAATAATATCTGCCATAGGCAAAACCACTAATGCTTTGGAAAAAGTAGCTGAATCTTTTTTTGCAGGAAATAAAGATGAAGCATTGAAACTTTTTACCGAAATAAAAGATGAACATTTAACACTTGTGGCGGAATTAGGGTTACGATCTGTTGCAACTTTAAGTGATCTGTTCACAGAAGTAGAATGGTTATTACATGATAGACCTGTACGAGATTATGATTATTATTACGATCAGATTGTTTGTTGTGGCGAATTATTAAGCACGGCCATTATCAGCGATTATTTTAATTCTATATTGATCAAAAATATTTGGGTTGATGTAAGAGATACATTTAGTACTGATGATAACTTTAGAGATGCAACCATTGATTGGAAAGTAACAGAGCATAAAGTTCAAAAGAATATTTTACCACTCTTTTCCAAAGAAAAAATAGTGATCACACAAGGATTTATTGGTGCTACGGATGAAAATGAAAGCACAACTTTAGGCAGAGAAGGAAGTGATTATACAGCAGCCATTTTTGCTAATATGCTGAATGCTGAAAGCCAAACAATTTGGAAGGATGTAGAAGGCGTTTTTAATGCAGATCCTAAAAAATTTCCTGAAGCTGTGATCATTAAAGAATTGAGCTATAGCGAAGTTATCGAGATGGCTTATTATGGTGCGCAGGTGATACATCCTAAGACGATCAAGCCTATTCAAAACAAAAATATTCCATTGCATGTACGCTGCTTTTTGAAACCTGAGCTAGCGGGAACGATCATCAGTAAAAAAGCAGTACAAGGCTTGCCTCCTATTATTGTTATAAAAGAAAAGCAAGTATTGATGGAGCTTCGCTCGAAAGATTTTTCTTTTGTGGAAGAAAAGCCTGTAGGAAAATTATATGAATTGTTCGAACAGATAAAGATCAGACCTAATCTATCTCAAAACGGAGCTATTAGTATTTTATATTGTTTAGATGATAGGCCTGAAAAGATTGAAAAGTTGGCATTAGCTGCTGGAGAAATGTTTGATGTGCAATTAGAAAAAAATCTCACGCTCTTAACGGTAAGGCACTTCACAGATAGTGTTTTGCAGGAACTAACCAAAGGGAAAATAAAATTATTAAGTCAGCAAAATAAGGATACCATTCAAATCGTGATGAAGAATTCTTGATAAAAACACATTTGCAAATACATTAATTTAATCAGTACAATTACTTAACTTGCTATAACTTAATTCGCTTTATAACTAACTAAACTAAAACACGGTAATTCAACTCATGCCTTGGCTGTTTTATTCCCGAAAAACCTTATCGAATGAAAAAAAAACTTGCTTGCCTTATCGTAGGGATATCTATGTTGACTATTGCTAAGGCCGAAGGAAAAGATAGTAACGTGGTTATTTCTAATGCTAACATAAATTATACTTTTGATTATAGTAGAAAAGATAAAGCTGTTAAAATAAAGCAGGAACAGACGATTACTTATAATTGTGTCAATTATCGTACAGAAATTGCTGTCGGAGAACAATATGATGATGAAACAACTGTTAATGAAGTTAAAATAACTGTTGATGGAAGTAAAGCCAAAAATATTATTCCGCATTATGATTACTTATCGATAGGAGATTATTTTTTCACAGATGAACATATTTGTTATTTTGGTCTTCCTCTAACAAAAAAAGGGAGCAGTAGCGAAGTCTATTTTGAAAAAACAATAAAAGACCCTCGCTACTTTTCAGCTGTTTATTTTAGTGATAAATATAATGTTCAAAATAAAACGATTACGTTTGAGGTACCACGTTGGATGAAGGTTGAATTAAAGGAATTTAATTTTGCCGGTAATGATATTACAAAAACAAGTGTATATGATAGTAGAAAAGATGCGGATATTATTACTTATACTGTTAGGAATTTAACAGCTCCATCAAATGATAGTCATAGTCCTGGTATGTCTTATTTTGAACCTCATCTTTTGGTACATTGTGAATATGCCGATGTGCCGGATGGCAAAATAACTTATTTTAATACGTTGGCGGATCAATACGCATGGTGTCATTCACTGACCAAAGATCTGGAAAGCGAAGAGAATTTAGCTCTTATCAAAACAAAAGCACAGGAAATTACAGCAGGCACAACCGATGATATTGATAAAATTAAAAAAATACTTTATTGGATACATGATAACATTCGTTATATCGCGTTTGAAGATGGGATAGCTGGATTTAAACCACAAAAGGCAGACATTGTATTAAGCAAAAAATATGGCGATTGTAAAGGAATGGCAAATCTGACCAAAGAATTATTAAAATCACTAGGATTTGATGCGCGCCTTTGTTGGATAGGTACCAATCATATTGCTTATGATTATTCAACACCGTCACTTGCCTTACATAATCATATGATAACAGCCTTATTCTATCAAGGCAAAACTTATTTTCTTGATGGTACAGAAAATTATATCAGCTTTAATGAATATGCTGAACGTATTCAAGGCAGACCAATATTAGTTGAAGACGGAGATAAATTTATCAGCACAAAAGTTCCCTCTACTACTTACCTGCAAAATTTAGATGATGAAAGATCAATATTAACTATTAACGGAAACGATATTGATGGTACTGTATCTAGAGAATGGAAAGGCGAAGAAAAAGAATCAATTTTCACAGGATTAAATTCTATTGAAAAAGAAAATAGTAACGAAGCCTTTATTAAATATTTAAGTCAGAATAATAAGGATTATTCAATTTCAAACTTTACTTCTTCCAGCTTAACTGATTACGATAAGCCTTTAATTGTTAAGTATCAGCTGCATCAGGCTAATGCGGTAAGTTCTTTCGGTAATGATCTGTATGTTGATATAGATCCAAGGAAAGAGCTTGATCAGGCTTCTTTTGATATAAATAAAAGAATGAATGATTATTGGTTCAGTTACAAAATAAATACGCATATTGAAAAGGAATTAACATTGCCTGAAGGGTATGTTGTATCTGCACTACCTCCCAATGTCTTAATAAAAAATGACGATTATGAGATCAGTGCAACTATCATCAAGTCTTCTAATAAAATATTGTACAACAAAAGCATTATTATAAAAAACACGCATTTAAGTAAAGCTAAATTTCCGCAATGGAACAAGGATATTGAAAAACTTGAGGCGTTTTATAATGAACAAATTGTACTGACAAAAAAATAATTATTACCTGTTAGCAAACAATATAAACCAACGCTAGAAAAATGAAAAAATATCTATTACCAGTTATCTACTTGCTGTTTTTCGGAACAGCCGCAATTGCACAGAAAGAGCCAAAAGAATCTAAAGAAACAAAAGCGGAAAAACGTTATAAAGAACGCGCTGCAGATGTACAGCAGGAAGTATGGGGTATGACAGATAACGCGTTTAACGTTACTACTGTGCCGGATAAATATAAAGATGAGAGTGCTGTTATAATTGCCAGGTCTATAACTATAAATGTTCCTGCTTCTCATGTTCAGCCTACGATCGGTTCTGCACCTCAAAGACAGTACAAATATTATAAAACATATAGAGAACGTGTTTTAATTCAGGATAAATCTGCCTTAGAGGAATATTCTACGCTGGCTTATAAAAAAGTAGCTGGTGACCTGACCACTCAAAACTGGATAGATAAAGATGGTAATACTACAAAAACATATGTGGGTGCCAAAATATACAAACAAGGAGGCAAAATAGTTACTGTGAATTCTTTGGATGAAGAAGTTATTATTCAGGGAGCTAATAAAGAGAAAAAAGGTAAGATCGCTATTCCTGATTTGCAGATAGGTGATATAATCGATTATTATTTCCGTACCGAGCAAAGTGAAGAAGGTGCTGCAACTGTACAAGGTCCTACTGCATATTTTTTGGCAGACTTGCATCCGATATTATATTATGCGGTTCATTATGATCTAAACAGAAAATGTGGTATCGACCTTATGAGTGTGAATGGAGCAAATAAATTAAGGGATAGCATTGGTAAAGATGATGATCTATTAATAGGTTTTACAGAAAGAGATTTACCAAAGATTAGTAGTAAACTGTGGACCTCATTGGCAAGAGCTATCCCCTACTACATTATTAGGTATGGTTTTGTTGGCGGCGGAGCCAGTCTTATTGCTAAAGCAGGTGAAATACAAAGAGGACCATATGCAGATATATACAAAGACAATCTTAAAAAAACCTTTTATATAATGGCAAGAACGGCAGATAAGTCACCCAATAAAAGTATGCTCGATTATTTTGGAGGTAAAAAAACAACAAGAGACCTGCCTGCAGATAGTATTGCTAACTATTTTTATAATTATTATCGCTGGAGCCAATATGGAACTTTCACCAATATGGAAATAACTAACGAGCGTAATGATAATGGAATGAATCCTTACACTGCAGCCGTATCATTTACCGAAATGCTGAAATTACATGATATCAGCAGTGACCTTGTATTGGTATCTGATCGTTTTTCACAAAGGTTGCAGGACGTATTTTCCGCCGGTGATTTTGATGTTCTTGTAAAAGTAAAAGAAGATAGTAAACTTACCTGGTTCTCTTTCAATAGCTTTTTTCAGGATGCAGGAAAGATCACTGCTAACTTTCAGGGTGAAAAAGCTTTACTGTTAACAAGAGAAGGAGGAAAATTAGCTAAGTTCAAAGATACAGAAGAACCTCTCACCCTACCCGTTTCAAAAAGTAGTGATAATACATCTGTAGAAAATCTTACAGTTAATTTCAATAAGGATAATTTGCAGGTTATTACAATAGACAGAAACTGCAAAGAAACAGGTTCAATGAAACAAAGCGACCAGCGAAACTTATTATTGCCTGAAGATGTAGAAGCTAATCTTGCAGGAACTATAGGCTTGGTTAGCACTACAAATATCCTTGCTGAAAAAAGAGAGACAAGAGCACAGGCCACAGAAATACAAGCTGCATTGGATAAAGAAAGACTAAACCAAAAAGATTATTTCAAAAAAGAAATAAAGGACCAATACGATCAGGATGCCAAAGAGTTAAATAGTTATAAGATCGATAATATAGGTTTATCTATTTACAGTCCTGTTTTTGAATTTAGCGAGAATTTTACAATGGATAATTTTGTAAAAAAAGCAGGTAACAATTATATTTTTGATATTGGTAAATTAATGGGCTCTTATAGCGGCGTTGATAAAAAAGATGAGACCCGTACATTGGATGTATACATGCCTAATGCCCGCACGTTAACATATAATTTTTCTGTAACTATACCGGAAGGCTATGTTGTAAAAGGCATAGATGTGTTAAATAAGAAAGTTGAAAATGATATAGCTTCATTTGTTTCAACAGCCAAATTATCTGGCAATGTTGTAACGGTAAGCGTAATACGTACCTATAAAAATAATTTTGAGCCTGCGGCAAACTGGCCCAAATTGACAAGTATAATTAATGCTTCTGCTGATTTTACAAATCAGAAATTATTATTAGAAAAGAAATAATATTTAAATCATATAAAAAAAGCTGTTGCGCTTATTATGCAACAGCTTTTTTTATATACTATACTTTTATTTTTTATTCGGGTCTATCTCTTCTTTGCGGGCCAACATCACCTGCATCATCTTTAGGTTGCGGTTTGGCGTTAGGCTGCTTGCCTCGTTTATAAATGATCAAACCATTTAGAAAATTTCTCAATAACTGATCCCCTGCTTCCATGTAACCAGGCTGGTCCTCATTTCTAAAGATGTCTCCTAAAGCGCCTTTACTAATTTCAAAGTCGGCCAAGGCAAGTATTTTTATAATGTCTTCGGTATGTAAAGAGAGCGCTACACGTAATTTTTTCAATATGTCGTTATTTGTCAACATGTGTTAATTCTTTTTATTAATAATTGATGGTTAAAAGTAACACTATTGTTGCATTTTTATTTATCTTTCCGGTATATCCCAACCACCGCAAAACTTTATTATGAGCCCTAATCTTTACAATGTAATATTGGTAGACGATCATGTACTACTACGCGATGCCCTTGCTTCCCTTATAAATACTTTTGATGAGTGCCGTGTAACAAATGTCGCAGGTAATGGCAAAGAGCTCATAGATGAAATTGGTAACGGCAATATCCCTTGTATTGTGTTGTTAGATCTTAATATGCCTGTAATGGACGGTTATGAAACGGCAAAATGGTTACACGATAATCATCCTCAGATAGGCGTATTGATATTGACTATGTATGATTCTGAAATAGCACTGATACGGCTGTTACAATTAGGGGTAAAAGGCTTTCTGAAAAAAGATGTGAATCCCGATGAACTAAAAACTGCATTAATATCAGTTGCTAATGGCGATTACCACTACTCTCATGGTGTAACGGGCAAATTGGTAACACTGTTTCAAACAAACCATGAGAACAATTCTTCGTTAGACAATGCTATGTTAAATGATATAGAAATTGATTTTCTGAAATTGGCAAGTACGGATATGACCTATAAAGAGATCGCTGATATTATGAAACAAACTCCTCGCATGATCGACAGCCACCGCGATTCTCTTTTTGTAAAATTGAATGTCAAAAGCAGGGTTGGATTGGCTATCTACGCAATAAAGAACGGTATTGTAACTTTTTAAAAAAGTCCGAATAAAGTAGAATCTATTTTTGAGATGATCTGTCCCAAGTGTTCTTCATTTTCAGCAAACTTGTTCGTATTAGCATCGATTATTAATAACGGTCCTTCTTTGTAATTTTCTATCCAGTTATTATAATAGTCGTTAAGCTTTTTTAAATAATCCAGACGGATATTTTCTTCATACTCTCTCCCACGCTTTTGTATTTGCGCTACTAATGTTGGTACCGATGCTTTTAAATAAATTAAAAGATCCGGAGGCTGCACCATTGATTTAAGCGTTTCGAAAAAATTATAATAATTGGTAAAATCACGTTTGCCCATAAGACCCATATCATGCAGGTTTGGTGCAAATATGTTGGCATCTTCGTATATGGTTCTATCCTGAATAATGGTTTCAGTACCACGGTGAATGTCTAATAAATTATTCAATCTGCTGTTGAGAAAATATATCTGTAGGTTAAAGCTCCAGCGTGGCATATCCTCATAAAAATCATTGAGGTATGGGTTATGATCTACATCTTCAAATTGAGGAATCCATTTATAATGCTTGCTAAGTAACTCTGTTAAAGTAGTTTTACCGGCACCTATATTTCCTGCTATAGCAATGTGCTTTGGTTTTTTTGTTTTTGCCATAATAATTTTAAAAGTTCAGTTTTCAGATTCGTAGTGTAGCAAGATCAACAGGCATTCAAATTATACATTATTTTCGGTATTTGAGTTCTGTATATTTATTTTTTTAATAATAGTTTAAGCCAATAGCAGTTCGTACCAGTTCCATTGTTGCTTTGGCGCTTTTTCTGGCTTTTTCGGCGCCTTGTTCCATTACTTGTTTCAAATACTTTTCATCGTGCAAAATAGCCTCCACTTTATTGCGGATAGGAGAAATGAAATTAACCATATCTTCCCCTAATTGTTTTTTCATATCGCCATAACGAATAGTACAATTATCAAAATCCTCGCCATATTTTTTAATGACTTCTGCGCTACTTACAAGTTTCATCAACCCGAAAATATTTTCAATATAATCAGGTTTGATCGAATTCTTCTCTGTTGGGCCGCCATCTGTCTTAGCTTTCATGACTTTTTTGCGTATCATTTCATCATCATCTGCCAGATATAAAGTTGCGAGTTGGTTTTCACTCTTACTCATTTTACCGGTGCCATCAAGACTTGGAACTTTCACCAATTGTTCATTGTAATTAAAAGCAACAGGTTCAGGAAAAACTTCACCATAACGATGGTTGAAACGATTGACAAAATTTCTTGCCATTTCCAGATGTTGTTCCTGATCTTTCCCAACAGGAACATATTTTGCACGATGCAATAGAATATCTGCGGTTTGTAAAACAGGGTACGTTAACAATCCTGCGTTTACATTCTCAGGATTTTGACGAACCTTATCTTTAAAAGTTGTAGTTTTTTCCAGTTCACCTTTATATGCCATCATATTCAAATACAAATACAATTCTGATGTTTCATATACATGACTCTGGCAATATAATGCTACTTTATCAGGGTCTAATCCGCAAGCAATATTTTCAGCCAAAACCCTATGTACATTGGCTTTTAATTCTTTTGTGTCAGGATGAGTAGTAAGCGAGTGCAGGTCTGCCACCATAAAGAAGCAATTAAATTCTTCCTGCATACGCACATAATTGCGAATGGCCCCAAAGTAATTGCCTAAATGCAAAAAACCAGTAGGGCGAATGCCACTCATTACTATTTCTTTTTTCTTATCACTCATAAGTTTGCGAAGATAATATTAAGTAGTAAGTTTTAAGTAATACGTGATAAGTTTTTGAGTAGGCAACGGTAGTTTTTAAAACTACCGTTGCCTTTACCGTAGAAGCAGGGAATTCAATACCCTAAGATCCTTTATCTTACAACTTATTACTTAAAACTTATTACTTTTGGGTATGGAAGTAAATGATCAATTAGTAGATAAATTAGCTAATCTATCAAGATTACAGTTTGATGCCGCTGAAAAAGTGGCTATTAAAGAAGATCTGCAAAGCATGATACAATTCATAGATAAATTGAATGAATTGGACACTACAGGTGTTGAACCTTTGTTACATATGAGCGATAACGTAAATGTTTTGAGAGCAGATGAAGTACAAGGAAGTATATCAAGAGAAGACGCTTTGAAAAATGCGCCTGTGCACGATGAACAATTTTTTAAAGTACCGAAAGTAATTCAGAAGTAAAAAGTCAAAAGCAAAAAGTTAAGCACATTAAATAAGAGATCTTCTTTTTGTATTGACAAAATGCTTGTGTTGTCATATTCTTAGACTTTTAGGTTTTTACTTTTAACTTAACCTATGCAAGGCATTATCCATTTAGAAAATATCAGCAAAAATTATTACTTAGGTAAGCAAGAGTTACAGGTATTAAAAGGTATCAATATTGATATTTTTAAGAATGAATATGTAGCATTGATGGGGCCAAGCGGTTCAGGAAAGTCAACCCTAATGAATATTTTGGGGTGCCTCGACTCTCCTACCGGCGGCAAATATATTTTGAATGCAAAAGATGTGAGCGGTATGCCTGATAATGATCTGGCAGAGGTTCGCAATAAAGAGATCGGTTTTGTTTTTCAACAATTCAATTTATTACCTCGTTTAACTGCGATAGAAAATGTTGCCCTTCCTCTTATTTATAGCGGTGTTGAAAAAAAAGAAAGATTAGAGAGAGCCATGGAAGTTTTAACTAAAGTAAAGCTGGAAGACCGCAGTCATCATAAACCAAATGAATTAAGCGGCGGCCAATGTCAGCGTGTAGCCATTGCAAGAGCGTTGATCAATAACCCATCTATCATTTTAGCCGACGAACCTACGGGTAATCTTGATTCAAAGACATCCTATGAAATAATGGATATCCTTACTAAAATACATGATGATGGGAACACTGTTATTTTGGTAACACACGAAGAGGATATCGCAAAGTATGCAAAACGTGTTATTCGTTTAAAAGATGGAGTTATTGCAAGTGATATTATAACAGTTGATAAAACGCTGAATCTACAATAATAAATCATGGCACTAAAAATATATACTAAAACCGGCGACCTTGGTAAAACAAGTCTGATCGGTGGAACTAAAGTTCCTAAAAGTCATTTGCGTATCGAAAGTTATGGTACGGTTGATGAATTGAATTCTTATATAGGATTATTAGCAGATCAGCTTATAGATAAACATGGTAAAGTTATTCTAAAAGAAATACAGGATAGATTATTTACTATCGGTTCATCATTAGCATGTGATCCCGACAAAGAACCATTAATGAAGATCCCTGATCTGAAAGAAAGTGATGTTGTTTTGTTAGAGAAGGAAATTGATGCAATGAATGTAGTATTAGCGCCAATGAAATTTTTCATTTTGCCTGGTGGACATCCAATAATATCTACCGCACATATAACCCGTTGCGTATGCAGAAGAGCAGAAAGAATATGTGTGGATATGCAAGAGCAGGAATTATTTGTAGAGCCTTTAGTTATTAAATACCTCAATCGCTTGAGTGATTATCTTTTTGTTGTAGCAAGATATACGGGGCATTTATTGAATGTGCCTGAAGTTGCTTGGAAGCCTCGTGTGTAGGTTTATTGGTTTAATTGTTTAATGGTTAATTAGATGTAATACATTATCAACAATCAAACAATAAAGCCATTAAACAATTCAACTATTAACAATCAACCCATCTTTCATGTGTAAAGTCCTATCGCTCATTTGAGCTAATTCTTCATTATGGGTTACTATCAGAAAGGTTTGATTGAAATTTTTTCTCAGGTCGATAAATAATTGATGTAATTCTTTGGCATTTTTACTATCAAGGTTACCGGTCGGCTCATCTGCCATTATTATAGATGGGTTATTGATCAATGCCCTTGCCACTGCTACTCTTTGCTGCTCTCCACCCGATAATTGATTGGGTTTATTTTCTAATCGTTGAGAAAGTCCTAAAGTTGCTAATAACTCCATTGCCCTTTCATTTACTTCCTTCTTTTTTGTGCCGGCTATCCATCCTGGTATACAAACATTCTCTAAAGCTGTAAATTCTGGCAATAAATGATGGAATTGAAAGACGAAACCAATATGTTTATTTCTAAAAGCAGCTAGTTTTTTGCCGGTAAGTTCGTTTACCCGCTCATTTTCTAAAGTAATTATTCCTTTTTCTGCCTTGTCCAAAGTACCGAGAATATGCAATAAAGTACTTTTTCCCGCACCGGATGACCCCACGATACTCACAATTTCTCCCTTTTGAATAGTAATATCTACCCCCTTTAATACGGGTAATGTTCCATAATTCTTAATAATTCCGGTAGCTTTTAGCATAGGGCAAGTTAAGTAAAAAGGAAAAAATCAAAAGGAAAAAATCAAAAATCCTTGTATTTATAGGCTTTTTTTGCTTTTTATTTTTTACTTTTTACTTTTAAATTGGATTTAGGGAAAAACACATTTGGTCAGTTCCACCAAACTTTTACATTTGCAAAAATTAAACCCATTTAGAAGATGTTCTGGACACTCGAATTAGCCTCTCATTTAGAAGACGCACCTTGGCCTGCAACCAAAGACGAATTGATAGATTTTTCCATCAGAAGTGGTGCCCCTATTGAAGTAATTGAAAATTTGCAGGAATTAGAAGATGAAGGTGAAGTATATGAAGGATTAGAAGATATTTGGCCTGATTATCCAAGTCAGGATGACTTCTTCTTTAATGAAGATGAATATTAAAATCTAACTATTACAGCTTGAGTGCTAAGTTTTATGTATAAACTATATAAAACTTGGCACTTATTATTTGTATATGAATAAGCCAAAACCTCGAATTGACATCGTTAATGACATCTTAGAGGAGTGCATCATTGCCTACCCTGTATCCTCTTTTGTAATTAGCCTATACAAACAATATCAACAACGAGGAAGCCTTAGCAAAAAACAGTTAGAAGGATTATATAGTAAAACCGCCCAAATAGAAAACATCTCCACCAGCAAATTAGCTACGCTGGAAGCTTTAATAAAAAAGATGCCTACCAGATATAAGTCTGAAGTATCAGCCCCACCTGCTTCATTCGAAAAGGATATTGTTGTCGGGGAAATGATAGCAGCTATTTTAGAAAAACGTCCACAACACAAAACAGTATTACTGCTTAAAATTAAGTACGGTAAGAATGAAGTACTTACTGCTACAGAAATTGCAGATTTAAAAAGGTTTGTGCAAGCACTTAAATAATATTTTCCCTATAGCCATTGAATTATTTTCAGTTAACGGCATCCTTTATAAGATCTGTAACGTTTCTTAAAAATGTGTTATGGTTTAGGCAATTACATCCGTTCTTTATAGTATTGCGTATGTAATTTATAATGTCGGTCTATATTTTTTTACAGAAATCAATGATTCATATTATTTTACATCAACAAATTAAATAGGTTACATGATATCTGCCGATAGCATTAAATTATTGCGAATTCCTTTTTCTTTCTTTTTGGCACCACTGTATTTTTTTACGTTGTCGATGGTGCCACATATCGACTGGACTAAAGCTGTGTTGATATTTTTTATTCTCAACTTCTTGATATACCCTGCTAGCAATGGATACAATAGTTACATGGATAGAGATACGGAAAGTATTGGTGGTATAGAAAAGCCTCCTCCTCCATCACAGGAACTTTTTTATATAACGATACTGTTGGATATAACGGGTATTTTATTAAGCCTGTTGATCTCTCCTGCTTTTGCTGTGCTGATGTTAGTATATGTTGTAGCGTCTAAGGCATACAGTTATAGGGGTATAAGATTAAAGCAGTTTGCGATAATTGGTTACCTGACAGTAATTATTTTTCAGGGAGCTCTGACATTCTTAATGGTATATAGCGGTGTGAATAAAATAAGTACTATTACTATTCCCTGGCAGGGTTTATGTATTTGTGCTTTACTGATCGGAGGATTTTATCCGTTGACGCAGATATATCAGCATAAACAGGATGCTGCGGATGGTGTGGCTACAATTAGTTACAAACTTGGCTATACAGGCACTTTTATTTTTTGCGGGATAATTTATTTTGTTGCATGGATATTAATGGCACAATTTTTTTTACAACAAAACAGTATGAGTAAATTATTATTGATCACTGTTTTTTTTATTCCAATCATAATTTATTTTTCCTGGTGGTTTTTGCAAGTAAAAAAAGATCATAACGCTGCGAGTTTTAAAAATACCATGCGCATGAACTGGATCGCGGCAACCTGTACTAATACAGCTTTTATCATTTTATTAATCTGGAACCATTTTGAGTAAGATCGTATCCATAGGTACAGCCGTACCGAATTTTAAACATGATCAGCAGAATATTCTGTCGTTTATGAAGAAAGTGTATGCACTATCTGAAAGTGATAGCAGAAAACTGCAATTTTTGTATAAGCAAGGTGGAATTGATACGCGCTATTCTGTTATTCCTGATTATAGTGCTGAAACAGCTTCATGGAAATTTTATTCTCCTACCGAGAATCTGGAACCATTTCCTTCGGTAGAAGAAAGGATGAAAATATATAAAGAACATGCTGCGCCTTTATCACTACAAGCTATTGAAAATTGCATCGGTTCATTTCCCAAAGAAAAAATAACCCATTTAATAACGGTAAGCTGTACAGGAATGAGCGCGCCCGGATTAGATCTTGAGTTACTTGAATTACTGCACTTACCGTGTACTACTTGCAGAACATCTGTAAATTTTATGGGTTGTTATGCGGCGATACACGCATTAAAGATCGCCAACGCATTTTGTATAGCTGATGAAAATGCGAATGTGTTGATCGTTTGTACTGAGCTTTGCACTTTACATTTTCAAAATGATCCAACTGTTGAAAATATGACAAGCAGTATGTTGTTCGCTGATGGAGCCGCAGCTATGCTGGTTACAGGAAATAAAAAAGTTGATGGAATAAATATTGATAATTTTTATTCAATAGTAGCATCGAAAGGCAGTAGTGATATGGCCTGGGACATTTCCTCTAAAGGTTTTTTAATGACTTTAAGCAGCTATATTCCTGATCTGATAGAAGAAGATTTTGATGAACTGGCAGTGAATGCATTGGCTGCAGTAAAACTACGTAAGCAGGATATTTCTCATTGGTGCATTCATCCAGGAGGAAAAAAAATATTGGAATCAGTGCATAAAAGTCTTGGCTTTACAAACGGACAATTACAATCCAGTTATGATGTTTTGAAAGATTATGGTAATATGTCGTCTCCAACAATATTATTTGTTTTGCAGAAAATGTTATCGGCTTCTAACATAAAAAAAGGAGAAAAAATATTCGGCGCTGCTTTTGGCCCTGGACTAACAATGGAAACTTTTATTCTATCCGCATGATAAATCTTAGCCAACGCAGCAATCAAAAGGAATTATTGGATGGAGATAACATCCCCTTCCCTGCGTTGAAACAAAATCTTAAAGAATTAAATTTTATCAATACCTGGCTTGGTGGACACGATATTACACTTCAGGGAATAGAACGATCTATCGGTAACGTACAAACTATTACTGTATGTGAAATTGGTTGCGGCGGTGGCGATAACCTTTTTGCTATTTATAAATATTGTTTAAAAAAAAATATTATAGTAAGCTTTATTGGTATTGATATAAATGAAGGATGCATTAATTATGCACGTGAACGTTATCCGCAACTCGATTGTAAATGGATCTGCAGTGATTATGCCACAGTTACATTTGAGCGAAACCCCACAGTTATTTTCTCATCTTTATTTTCTCATCATTTTAGTAATGATCAATTAGTACAAATGTTGCGATGGTTGCAAACAAATAGTCGCAATGCTTTTTTTATTAATGATCTTCAGCGTCATTGGCTGCCTTATTATTTTATAAAATACCTTACAAAGATATTTAGCAGATCTTACCTTGTAAAGAATGATGCGTGCTTATCTGTTGCACGTGGCTTTACAAAGAAAGAATGGTTAGATCTATTACAGCAGGCAGAAATAAAAAATTACAAAGTGATCTGGCAATGGGCATTTCGCTGGCTGGTTATCGTTGACAATAAGTTACTGCATGAATAATGTATCTCCACAACATACTGTAAACGATGTTGCTATTGTTGGCGGCGGCTTGGCTGGATTATCGCTTTCGATACAATTAGTTAAAAAAGGTTACAGTGTTATTTTGTTTGAGAAAGAAACCTACCCTTTTCACAAAGTTTGCGGAGAGTATATTAGTATGGAATCCTGGGATTTTATTCAATCGCTTGGCGTAGATCTGAATGAATTAAATGTATCACATATTAATCAACTACAAGTTTCTGCTCCTAATGGGAAATTGATACAACATATACTACCACTGGGTGGATTTGGTATTAGCAGGTATTTACTGGATGATACGCTTGCACAAATTGCACGATCTAACGGTGTAATTATTAAAGAAAATACGAAGATTACAGATATTGGTTTTACAAACGATGTATTTGATGTTTGTACTGAAGGGGATATTTACAAAGTAAAAATTGTATGTGGAAGCTTTGGTAAACGAAGTAATCTTGATGTAAAATGGAAACGACCTTTCGCGCTGGTTGCAAAAAATAATAGCAATAATTATGTCGGTATAAAATATCATATTACGGCAGATCTACCGGCCGATACAATTTCATTACATAATTTCCAGGATGGCTATTGCGGCATTTCAAAAATTGAAGATGGTAAATATTGTCTTTGTTATTTAACAACGGCTAATAACCTCAAAAAAAGCAATGGAAATATTAAAATGATGGAACAAAATATTTTGTCGAAGAATCCACATCTTAAAAATATATTTTCTTCGATTGAAATTTTGTATGATGCTCCGCTTACTATTTCACAAATAAGTTTTGATAAAAAAAGTCAGGTTGATGATCATATACTAATGATTGGCGATGCGGCGGGAATGATAACGCCTTTATGTGGTAACGGAATGAGTATGGCGCTACATGCCAGCAAGCTTGCATTTGAGCAGGTTAACGCTTTTTTACAAAATGATATCTCAAGAGAAAAAATGGAGCAACAATATATTCAACAATGGAACCATCATTTTTGCAAACGATTAAAAGCCGGTAGGATCATTCAAAAATTATTTGGCAATAAAATAGTTACGAATGTTTTTATTGCAACGTTAAAGCCATTTCCTAAGTTGATTAATTACTTAATAAAGCAAACACACGGACAAGTATTTTAAATTATAGTTGTTCCCAAATATCTTTCCCAAATTGTTCCAATCCCGGATCTCGGGCGCCCATTAATAATAATATGGTATTGTTTGTTAAATGTGGACGAACAGTTTGCAGAAATTTATTTCTATCCTCAATAAAGAAAGCATTTTTGCCTAAAGCTTTAATATCCGTGATAAGATCATTTGATGAGATGTCTTTTACGGCCGTACCTCCTGCATAAAAAATTTCACTCATCCATATTTCATCTTGCGGCCTTAATACTGTAGCAATTTCTTTTACAAAATCAGTGCGTAAAAAACGCGTTGGACCGTAACCGTGAGGTTGAAACCAGGCTACTACTTTAGGGGCAATATATTGACAGGCTGCAATAGAAGCTGCACATTTAGCGGGATTGTGTGCATAATCATCAATTACCCATACCCCATTTTTATTTCCTAATATTTGATGGCGGCGATAAATACCTTCGTATTTTTCCAATGCGGCAGCACAAGTTTTCAGATCAACACCTAATTGATTGGCTACAGCTATTGCCGCTAAAGCATTTTCCATATTGTGTTTACCAACAGTATTGATGGAGAATTGAATATTGCTGACTGAGTATTTAATATTGAATCCTTCCTGCTTAAAATCTTTTGCTATATAACCGGCAGGAATATTTTCATCTGTTGTAAAATCATTTTTGATGTTGGCAGATAATTGTCTTGCAAGAATGTTTGACTGATTTACGACAAATAATTGTTTGGTATTCTTTTTAAAGGTTCCAAAAATTTCTATCAGCTCATCAATTTCCTGATGGTCTTTATCTATGTTTAATAACAATCCAACTTCAGGTTCATATTGAACAATAGAACCATCGCTTTCATCGGCTTCAATTACCAGCCACTCTCCTTTGCCTACTTTTGCATTGCCGATCTTTCCTTCTTTGATAATACTTATTAAGCCTGCGCCACTAATAATGCTTGGTTGTAAGTTCGCTTTTTCTAAAATATCAAACAACATACCGCTGGTAGTGCTTTTGCCGGATGTACCTCCCACTGCTATCGTTTTTTTACTTTTAGCGATCAATGCTAAAACTTCAGAACGTTTGATGATCGGTATATTTAATTGCTTTGCTTTCTGTACTTCAAAAACAGTATCTTCTATAGCTGTTGAAACAACTATCAGGTCTGTTTTTTCATTAATGCCTTCGCCGTTTTGTAAAAAACATTTGATGTTTTCCGCAATTAATTTCTCTTTTGTTTCATTAAAAGTATCAGGTGTAAAATATCTATCAGAGCCACTTACATTTTTGCCAATACCTGATAAATATTGAGCGATCGCACTCATACCTGTTCCGGCAACGCCGATAAAAAAAACATTTTCAAAATCGTCAATACTTTTGATCATCCGAAAATTGATTGAATTAAATTATGAGATAGCAGTATTATGATGCAAGGTTTTATAAGATACAACAAAGGCTATGAGCATAATGATGGCACCCAGGAAAAACGCGGCACCGGCAAAATGAACGGGTGCATTGTCTCTTGTAAAATAAGAAAAGATATTGGTCATCAATGGCGGACCAATGATCGATGCAAGGCTCATTACACTTGTTAAACCACCTTGAAGCTCACCTTGTTCATTTTTTGGAACTTGCGCAGACATGACAGATTGCAAAGCCGGACCACAAAATCCTCCTAAACAATACGGGATTAAAAACACAAACATCATCCAGCTTTGTGAGGCAAATGCAAATAAAAATAAACCTGTTGCATAAAGCACATAACCCAAATACATGCTACGTTTATTTCCAAGTTTAGGATTAACAACGCGTATCAAACCTCCCTGCACTATCGCGATCAACAAACCAACAACGCTCAAAGAAATACCGATCATCCGTTCGTTCCAGTTAAATTTTTGAATAGTAAAAAAAGACCAGGTACTTTGAATGGCCATTCCTCCTAAGAAAATTAAAAAATATGAAACGATCAATCCTTTTAGCTCACCATATTTTTGTAATTTTTTTAAAGAGCTTATCGGGTTAGCGCGTTTCCAATCAAAATGACGGCGGTGTTCCATATCCAATGATTCTGGTAAAACTAAATAACCATAAATGCAATTACATAGACTCAAACCCGCAGCTACCATAAACGGAACCCGTTCACCAAAACCTCCTAATAAACCACCAATTGCGGGGCCTATAACAAAGCCTAATCCAAAAGCGGCACCCACCATGCCAAAATTTTGTGCCCTGTTTTCTTCTGTGCTAATATCAGCAATGTATGCTGTGGCTGTTGTAAAACTTGCACCACCAATTCCTGCGATCGCTCTTCCTATAAATAACCAACCTATTGTAGGCGCGAATGATAAAAAGATATAATCGATCCCTAAACCGAATAACGAGAATAATAAGATCGGCCTTCTGCCATATTTATCACTTAAATTTCCGAGCATTGGCGAAAATAAAAACTGCATTAAGGCGTATGCAAACGTAAGCCAGCCACTGTATTTAGACGCCTCACTGATACTTCCATGAATAAGACTAGTAATTAATTTAGGCATGATAGGAATAATTAATCCTATGCCAATCACATCAATCAATAAAGTAATAAAGATGAAAAATATTGCCGCGTTACGTTTAGGAGCCATTTTGTTGATTCTTTAATTATCGAATGTCAAAGCTAAGTAAAAAGTCAAAAGTGATAACCCAAAACTTATTTTGCTTCGCGTTAAATGCTGTTCAACTTATTGCTTTTCACTTTTCACTTTTGACATAAAAAAAGAGCCCAATAAATTGAGCTCTTTTTCGAAATACTATTCAGTTAATGATTACCATCTTCTGTTACCACCGCCACTAGAGTTACGGTTGTTGCTGTAGCTATTGCCACCGCTTCTTTCTTCTCTTTCTTTTGCGATAGAAACGCTCATTGCACGACCTTCAACTTCTTTGTTGTTTAAGCCTAACATTGCATCTTTACCTTCTTCGTCAGAAGCCATTTCAACAAAGCCAAAACCACGTGAGCGGCCTGTTTCTCTGTCCATAATTACTTTAGCAGAAGAAACTGTACCGAATCTTGCAAAAAGTTCATTCAATTCAACATCACTTGTGTTGAAACTCAAATTTGAAACATAAATGTTCATAAAATCTAAAAATTAAAATAAATAAAAAATAAAATACCTGTGATGGTACCAGTAAACAAAACGATTAAAAAGAGGAAAACTATTACGAGTGGAGAATGTAAAAATTCGAATCTATCTAAAACTATATGCTCACAGAGCTAAATCACTTTGTGAAGATAAGCTATATTATTTAATATTGTTGATTTAATATTGAATATTATAGGAAGCCTGAATTTTTTGATTCTTTCCGAATATTACTTATTCAATATTAAATATTCAATTACTTAGCTTTCAGCTCATTTATCTTATCAATAAACTCCTGCATCGCTTGCTCTTTTGGGATTCCTTTCATTTTTTCCCAGGCACCATATTTTGCTTTTGCAACAAAATCAAACATATTGGTTGGTGGATCGATATTAATATCTCCCTCCTGCCCTTGTTTAAATAACGAGTATAATTGTAACAAAATATCAGTCGAAGGTTTCTTTTTTAAAAGTTTACTGTCTGCCTGTGCTTGTTCAAATAATTCTTTCAATCCCATGTCTATCTTTTAGGCAAAAATAATTCCTTTCGCGTTAAATTGCTGTACTCTTTGCATTTATCTTAACAATTGTCAGCAAACTTAAGGTGCGTTGTTATCGTTTATCAATCTATAAATCAATTAATATGAAAGCCATATTTTCTACATTATTAGCAATTGTTGTTTTTACATCTTGCGGACAAACGCAGACAAAACCGCTTAAAATTATTCCGGGGAATAAGAATCATGCGCCCAATGAATCAATCGCATACTTTTCTGAAGGTTGTTTTTGGCATGCTGAACTGGTATTCCAAAGTTTAGTGGGCGTAACAGATGCTGTTTCAGGCTTTGCCGGAGGTACAACAAAAAATCCAGGTTATGAAGAGGTTTGCACAGGCTCAACCGGCCATGCAGAAACTGTACAGGTTTATTATGATCCTGCCAAGATCAGTTATCAAACATTAGTAGAAGCTTTTTTTGCAAGTCAGGACCCAACACAAATTAACGGACAAGGTAATGATGAAGGAACACAATACCGCTCCATTGCTTTTTATACAAATGATAAAGAAAAACAGATCATCACTGCTGAAATAAAGAAGCTGACCGATTCGAAGAAATACAATAAGAAGATCGTTACACAAGTAGTTCCATTTACAAAATTTTATCCGGCTGAGGATTATCATCAGGAGTATATTTATTACAATCCCAATAATCCTTATGTGCAAAACGTATCTATTCCTGATTTTTTAGAGTTTAAAAAGAATTTTAAAGGGAATTTTAAGTACTAAGATTGGGACAGATATAATCCAAAAAGCTCAATGAAAATCTCATTGAGCTTTTTTATTTGGCCCTTTGTTATTTGCATTTTAAGTAGATAACTTTGCCCCAATAAAATCAACCTAAACTTTACATTACAATGTTTCCTAAAATCAACCCCGTTTACACCAGCTCCTGGAAAGCTTTACAGCTGCATTATACAGAAATGAAACAAGTGCACATGAGCAACTTGTTTAAAGCTGATAAAGAAAGGTTTGCTAAGTTTTCTATCCAGTTCGATGAGATATTATTTGATTATTCTAAAAATATCATTACCGATAAAACAAAAGAGCTTTTATTACAATTAGCGGCTGATTGCCAGCTTCCTGCAGCTATTGAAGCAATGTTTACCGGCGAGAAGATCAATGCGACTGAAGATAGAGCTGTTTTGCATACTGCATTGCGTAATTTTTCAGGTAAACCTGTATTGGTTGATGGGAAAGACATTATGCCTGATGTGCAAGCTGTATTAGCACAAATGAAAAACTTTTGCGCTAAAATACATAACGGAGAATGGAAGGGTTATACAGGTAAAAAAATAACCTCTATTGTAAATATTGGTATTGGTGGTAGCGATCTTGGGCCGGTAATGGTTACGGAAGCATTAAAGCCTTATTGGGTAAAAGGAATTCAAACCTACTTTGTAAGCAATGTTGATGGAACGCATATTGCTGAAACATTGAAAAAAGTAAATCCGGAAGAGACATTATTCCTGATCGCCAGCAAAACCTTTACTACTCAGGAAACCATGACCAATGCTAATTCAGCAAGAGATTGGTTCTTAGCTACAGCTAAAGATGAAAAGTATATCGCAAAACATTTTGCGGCATTAAGTACGAATGAAAAAGATGTAGTGAAATTTGGTATTGCTCCGGAAAATATGTTTGTATTTTGGGATTGGGTTGGCGGTAGATATAGTTTATGGAGCGCGATCGGTTTATCAATTGCATTAACCATCGGCTATGATAATTTTGAAGCTGTATTGAAAGGTGCACACAAGGCTGATATTCATTTCAGAGATACATCTTTTGATAAAAACATTCCTGTCATCATGGCGATGGTAGGTTTATGGTACACTACTTTCTTTAATGCCGCATCAGAAGCAATATTGCCTTACGATCAATATATGCACCGCTTTGCCGCATATTTTCAACAAGGGAATATGGAAAGCAATGGTAAATATGTTGATAGGAATGGCGCTATTGTACAATATGCTACAGGACCTGTTATCTGGGGCGAACCCGGAACTAACGGTCAGCATGCATTTTACCAACTGATTCATCAGGGCACACAATTGATCCCTTGCGATTTTATTGCGCCGGCAATCAGTCATAATCCACTAGGCGATCATCATCCAAAACTATTGACCAACTTTTTTGCGCAGACAGAAGCTTTAATGAATGGTAAAGGGAAAGAGGAACTAGTAGCTGAGGGAACAAAAGAAAGTCTGATTCCATATAAAATATTCCAGGGTAATCGTCCAACGAATTCCTTTTTGGTAAAAGAGATCACACCGTTTTCTTTAGGTGAGTTGATCGCTTTATACGAACATAAAATTTTTGTGCAAGGTATTATCTGGAACATCTACAGCTTCGATCAATGGGGTGTTGAATTAGGTAAGCAATTAGCTAATAAAATATTGCCTGAACTAGCAAGTGATGCACCTGTTACTTCTCATGATTCATCAACTAATGGATTAATAAATGCTTATAAAAAATTACGTAAGTAATTATTGGGCTAAAGCCTGATATCATTATATTTTTTGACCTCCGGCTAAAATCGGAGATTATTTTTTGCCGGTAAGAAGGGAAGTCGTTTTTTGAAAATTTATTATGTTATTTATCGTCTTTCCATCTTACCGGCAGAACTTCGTTAATATATAAAAAAATCCTTTCGTTTTAAGCGAAAGGATTTACTATAATTAGTTTGTATTTTACCATTTATCAACTTCTTCCGTACTACCATTATCTACCGGTACTGAGCTTTCAGGAATAGCCGGAGTAGGTTCTGCAACAATATCTACTACTGTTTGCGCAGCTTTTGTTTCAGGAGATACTCCACCTTCTTCACCTTCGTACGGATTATCATGATTGAATGCATCAAAATCAAAATCAGGCATTAGATCAGTTTTTACGTAATCAACGGCTTCAATCAGACCTTTAATGAATTTATTGAAATCTTCTTTGTATAAAAATATTTTATGTCTATCGTATCCGTCAGAATCAAAACGTTTACGGCTTTCAGTTATAGTTAAATAGTAATCGCTTCCACGAGTTTCTCTTACGTCAAAAAAGTAAGTTCTACGCTTTCCGGCTCTTATGCGTTTACTGTAAACGCTTTCAATTTTTTTGTCGTTGCTTTCGTTATTGTCGTACGCCACTGTTGTAAAATTTAGATTTTGGTTCGGGTTAATTATTTTGTATGAAGCAAAGATATAGTTGTTTTTGAAATGGCAAAATTTTGGGCAGCCTCATTTTACACAGTTATAAGGCCGATTTACGGCTAATTTGAGGAAATATCATTAGAATTATCTTCCTGGTTTTGTTGGCGGGCATACATATCGGCATAATAGCCATTTTTCTGTAATAGTTCGTCATGCGTGCCTTCTTCTACGATCTTACCCTCATCTATCACTATTATTTTATCAAAGGTTATTAGTGAAAATATGCGATGGGTAATGATTATAGCCGTTTTTTTATCCAAATACTCATTTAAGCCATTGAGTATTTCCTTTTCAGTTTTTACATCTACAGCGCTTAAACAATCATCAAAAATTACGATTTTAGCCTCTTTTATTAATGCTCTGGCAATAGAGATACGTTGTTTTTGTCCGCCACTTAATGTAACACCCCGCTCTCCTATCAATGTCTCATAATTATGAGCAAAATGTTCAATTTCATTATGCACACTGGCTTGTTTAGCGGCTTTTACTATCTGTTCCATAGAGGCATCATCATATCCAAAACGAATATTGTTGCTTACTGTTTCACTAAATAAGAACACATCCTGTGGTACATAACTTATTTGCGAACGTAAATATTCTATATCGATTTTGTTCAATGGTACGCCATCATACAAGATCATTCCTTTTTGCGGATCGTACATACGTAACAGTAACTGAGCTATGGTAGATTTACCTGAGCCGGTTCTTCCTACAATTGCTATTTTTTGACCCGGAGTAACCTGTAAAGAGAAATTTTTAACTGCATTAATGCCTGTATGCGGATAAATAAAATCTACTCCGCTAAAGTTTATGTCACCTTTTAATGCAGGCTGTATTTTTTCAACAGCATTTTTAATTGTTGGTACTGTCTGTAAAAATTCGTTGATACGTTTTTGTGAAGCTGCCGCTCTTTGTATCATGCTGGCAGTCCAGCCAATAGCACTTACAGGAAAGGTTAACATTTGTATATACAATACAAATTCCGCAATAGTACCTACATTATTGTGAATCGGATCATGAACATAATCCAATCCGCCAACCATGATAGTTATCAATGTACTCAACCCGATCAGCAATGCTATACTTGGGAAATAGATAGCTTCTGTTTTGGCTAATCCTAGAGCATTTTTTCTGTATTCCTCACTGTTTTTGTTAAAGAAACCAAACATCGTTTTTTCCTGTACAAAAGATTTAATAACTCTTATACCGCTGTAAGATTCTTGTGCATTGGTGGTAAGGTCACTTAATAATGCTTGTATGCGTTCACTCTTTTTATGAATGATCGTATTAACAAAATAGATGGTAAAAGCTAATATCGGCAATGGCGATAAAGCCACGATCGTAAGTCTGGGACTAGCTTTAATCATGAAGAAAATACTGAATCCGATCGTTATGGCAAGATTGACTACATACATAATTGCGGGGCCCGTGTACATTCTTACCCTGCTTATATCTTCAGAAATACGATTCATCAGATCGCCGGTGCTATGTGTTTTATAGAAATTTGTATCTAATTGCTGATAATGCGCAAAGACCTGATTCTTTTGATCATACTCTATCAGGCGGCTCATTACGATAATTGTTTGCCGCATTAAAAACATAAAAAAGCCACTGATAATTGCCAAAATAAGAAGCATAATACCGCTCCACAAAACTTTATCTCCAAAAGATCTTGTTTGTAAATGATCAATAATAAATTGAACGATAAAATCATTTTGTTTATGGGAAGTAGCCGAAGCAATAACGCTGTGATCCGCCTTTTTTACAACAACATCTACTACATACCCGGCGAGCTGAGGAGATAGTATCCTAAAATAGTTGGTCAACACAACAAATAGTATTCCCAACATAAGTCGCCAACGGTGGTTCCAGAAAAAACGATTAAGCGAAGAAAGGTGTTTCATGTGTCACAAAAATATACTAATACCATTGATGATTCAAAAATAGTATCATGGTACATTTTTTGATATTTCATGGACGAAAAAACACAGTTAACGATTAATTTCTCTTTTTATTGTAGCAGATAATGATATAATTAAGATATTCGGAATTAAGTAAGTTTTGTATATTTTCTTTAATATTATTGTTGAGTATTAAACAATATTTTAGTAACATTGTAAAATGCGATTTACGCTAGCTCAAAAAATCATTCAATTACCAAAATTTTAAAACTATGTCAGTAGACAATTCTCCTCAAGAACAATCAAGTTCAAAAAAATGGATAACGATTGCGTTGATCCTATTATTAGTAGCTACATGGGGCTATATCATCTTTGATAAAAATAAGACTGGCCAAGAAATAGCACAGAAAGACGGGCAGATAACAACTGTTACTTCTGAAAAAGATTCATTACAGACTTTATTTACAGCGGCAACAACACGTTATGACAGTTTGAAAACAACTGATATTGACAAAGACAACCAGATAGCTTCTAAAGACAAAGATCTTGCTGATAAAGAAGAGCAGATCAAAAAATTATTGTCAAAGAATAATTTAGATGCTCATGAATTAGCAGAATTAAAACGTAAGATCGCATCTTATAATAACCAGATAGATGGTTATGAAAAACAAATAGCTACGTTAAAGGCTCAGAACGACCAGTTAACACAAGAAAAATCAACTGTTATTGTTCAAAGAGATTCAATTCAAAAAACATTTGATTCTACTAAAAAATCGAATGATAATATTATTGATATCGGATCTACATTACATGCATCAAATTTTAGCGTAGAAGGTATTGATGTAAAGAACAGTGGTAGAGAGAAGGAAACATCAAAAGCTAAGAAAGTAAACAAGCTTCATATTTCTTTTGATCTTGACGAAAATCTTATTGTAGCTTCAGGTTCAAAGCAATTATACATTTGCATTACAGCTCCAAACGGAAAACCTTTATCTGTTGAATCTCAAGGTTCAGGCACATTTACTCCAAGAGACAGTGCAGAAAAAGTATACACTCAAAAAGTAGAAGTTAACTACGTTCAGGGCCAACGCCAAACAGTTAATACTGATTGGAAAGGAACTAGCTTTGAAGTAGGCGCATACAAATTAGAGATCTATGAAAATGGATTTAAGATTGGTGGCGGTACAGTTGCTTTAAGAAAAGGCGGTTTATTTTAATTAGATAATATTTATAAATAAAAAAGGTAGTCTGCAAAACAGACTACCTTTTTTATTTAATATTGGAAATGTAATATTACTTATTAAATCACTCATCATCCAATAGTTTCACTAACGATAACAGTTCTTCCATCTTGTACCTGTTACGATCATTATCAAAACATTTGCTCAGCTCTTCCAACAAATATTGAATGATACGTTTGTTATTCATCTTTTTAAAATAAGAAGTTGTAGGCGGTACAGAAATACGTTTAAAATAGTTCTCTACATCTTTATGAGAATATATCTGTCCGTTCAATGGATCAATATAAAAACTTATTTTTTCTGAAGAATGCCCGGCGGGATTCATAAAATCATGCTGGGGATCAAAATAAGCCAGGATAAATTGTCTGGGTATATTAATTGCTCTTACTGGAATATCCAGCAATTCACAAAGGATCAGGTAAATAATACCATTACTGATAGCATTGCCTTTCTTTGTTTCCAGCGTTTTATTGATCAAAAAATTTTCAGGATGGTCGTAAGCAATTTCGGTGCCTGATAGTTTATAATAATTATATAAAATGCTTGTAAGCACGCTCACCTGCTCTAATGGTGTCAGGTAACTATTTAGTTCGAGCCAAACGTTACGGCGTAATTTTTCAATTTCTTGTAATGCTTGTATGCTTTGCAGATCAGGATAATGGTATTGAGCCGTTAACAAAGCGCCTTGTAATAATTCGCAGCTGCCATTTTTCCAGTGGGTAAAATCTTCGGTTAGATCGCGAAAATGAAGCTTGTGTATAAGAGATTCTATTCTTTCCTGTATCTCTTCATTGACTGTATTCTCCCAAAGATGTTCAAGATTAGGTATTATTCCTTTTCCAAAAGAGATGATTTTATCACTAACGGTGTTATAAACATCTTCATCAGGATCATCAATTAAGTGGAAAAGAGCCGATATTTCTTTGTTTTCTGTCAAGTTTCAGTTCGTTATGGATATGAATTTCGGTAAATGCTATAAAATAAAGAGGTTAAAATTTTCCACATCCGTTATTAACTTTTATTTTTTTTGATTCATTCGCAATAGTTAAATGTTGTACAAGTATTTTTTCAACAATTGCGCATTTCAATTTAAAACTTTTAATTTGCTGCCTAAAGAAAAACTCCACATGAAGAAATTCAATTTTAAGATACTGGTTCCGCATATTGTTGCCTTTCTTACATTTTTGTTATTATCCGTAATATTTACCAAACCTGTGTTTGACGGGAAAGTATTAGAGCAGCATGATTCGCAGCAATGGAGAGCAATGGCAGAGCAGTCCTTTGAATATAAAGAAACACATGGTCATTTCCCCCGTTGGACGAATAGTATGTTTTGCGGTATGCCCACATATCAAATAGCCATGGATTCTAAATCGGGTTCTATTATATCTATCGGAGAATTTGGGGAGCTATTTACGCTTGGTCTGCCCAAGCCTGTTTATTTTCTATTTATCGCCTGTGCCTGCTTTTATTTTTTATGTATTGTTATAGGAATTAATCCATGGCTATCAATTTTAGGGGGTATTGCTTATGGCTACTGTAGTTATGATCCTATATTAATATCGGTGGGTCATGATACTAAACTATTGTCAATGGCTTATGCTCCGGCGGTATTGGCTTCCGCACTTTTGATCTTCGATAAAAAGTACTGGTTAGGCGGTTCCCTCTTATTAATTTTTTCTACTTGTTTGATCGAGCAAAGCCATCAGCAGATTCTTTATTATATCCTTATGGTGGCAGTTTGTATTGTCGTATACTTTATCATAAAGGCGATAAAACAAAAAGATTACAAGCACATCATCATCTCTTTATCATTAGGTATATTACTACCGTTAATTAGTTTATTGATATGTGCTCCAGGGTATTTTGGTGTATATGAATACACACATGAAAGTATGAGAGGTGGAAGCTCACTTAAAAGTGAGGTGACAGCTTCAAAAACAACTAAAAGTGGTTTAGATAAGGATTATGCTTTTCAATGGAGCTATGGTAAAGCGGAAGCACTCACTTTTTTAGTTCCAAATGCATTCGGAGGCGGATCGTCAACCAGTTTAGGAGATGATTCTAAAGTAGAAGATGTACTTCAAAATGCAACTAATGTACCCCAACAATTGAAACAACAATTGTTTCAGGCTGCATCAGCCTATTGGGGTGATCAACCTTCAACATCGGGCCCCGTTTATTTTGGCGCTATTATTTGTTTGTTATTCATGATTGGATTGGTAGTATCAAAAAGTGAACATAAATGGTGGCTATTGGCAGCAACTGTCATGGGTATCCTATTAGCTTTTGGAAAAAATTTCGACGCACTGAATTCTTTTCTTTTTGACTATCTGCCTTTTTACAATAAATTCAGAACACCTGCCATGGCTTTGGTGATTCCTCAATTGACGGTACCATTACTGGGAGTAATTTTTACAAATGAATTGGTTGGCACTACCGATAAAGTAAAGTTAGCGGATATAGGCAAAAAGACCCTGATCGTTGCAGGATCACTAGTTGCCTTATTAATTTTATTTTACTTTTTTGCAGAATTTAGAAATGAGGAAACAAATGAATTAAGAAAAAATTTAAGCAATGCCCTGCAAAATGGTAATGATTTTGTAACTGCATATATCGGTGCACTTATTAAAGACAGGCAAGCATTGTATTTAGCGGATATGTGGCGTACCCTGGGCTTTTTATTAGCTGGTGTAGCTGTTATTTATTTATATACAAAACAGATCGTAAAACCTGCAGTTTTGTATACTGTATTAATTTTATTAACCACCATTGATCTTGTTGGTGTAGGAAAACGTTATTTAAATGATGATAATTTTGTTGACCCTACTGATTACGAAACAACGTATAAAGATCATGCTGCAGATATTCAGATTAAAAGAGACCCATCTTTTTTTAGGGTATTAAATCTTGCTTTTGGAGATGAGAATAATGGTTTTCAGATATCTGTAGGGAATAGCTTTAACGATGCCATTACTTCTTATAAACACAATGCAATTGGTGGGTATAGTCCGGCGAAATTAGGTGTGTTCGAAGACCTGAAAAATAGAGAGATACTTAAAGATATTCAAGCCTGGGCTGCTAATCCTAATGCTAAAGATAGTTTTAGGATACTGAACATGTTGAACATGAAATATGTTATAGTGCCGGATCAAAACAACCCCAGACAAACTGTTGCGATATTAAATCCTTATGCTTTAGGGAACTGTTGGCTGGTTAAGGATATACAATACGTTGATAATGCAGATGAAGAAATGAATGTATTAGATAGTATCAATCCTGCGACTACAGTAGTTATAGATAAAGCATTTCAATCTAAAGTTCCATTTAAACCGCTATACGATTCTTCTTCCTATATAAGATTAATAAAAAATGATAATGATGATATCACTTACGATTTCAACTCATCAGCTAATCAATTTGCCGTTTTTAGTGAAATGTACTACAGTAAAGGATGGGAAGCATACATTGATGGGAAACAGACAGATTATCGTAAAGTTGATTATGCATTGAGGGGGCTGGCTATACCGGCTGGCAAACACACTATTGAATTTAAATTCGATTCCAAATTTGTTGATCTTGCAGAAAGCCTGGCAAAATTTGCCACCATATTTGCGTGGTTATTTTTATTACTTAGCGGTTTTATGATTTGGAAAAATTGGAAAAATGATCCTAATAAGGCGTCCTAAATTTCCAAAACTCATTACGCTATGAAGAATGTTTTAAGTATTGTCTCGTATCAGTTTCTTCCTGCAAAAATGGGTGGACAAAAAGGGATTGCTTTTTTTTATCGTTTTTTTTGTAAGCAGGTAAACCTTACTTGTGTTACAACTAAAAAAAATGATACAAATTTTGCAGATGGGTATGAGTTATTGAATATTCTATCTGATAGCAAAATGAGATATATCAATATCTTTTATTTCTTTACGATCAAAAAAATAATTAAAGAAAAAAAGATAACACACTTGATGTTAGAGCATCCTTATTACGGATGGCTGGGAATATTATTGAAATATTTTTGCGGTATTAAATTGATTGTACACTCTCATAATATTGAAGGTTTACGTTTTAAAAGTACAGGTAAATGGTGGTGGAAATTTTTAGCCTACTATGAAAAGCTGGTTTATAAAACTGCAAATACTGTTTTTTTTATAAATGATGAAGATAAAGAATATGCTAGGACACATTTTAATTTGTTACCACAAAATTGTGTAACAATTACATATGGGTTTGAATTAAGTGAAATACCATCATTAGAAGAAAAGAAAGCAGCAAAGAGTTTTTTAAATACAAAGTATACTATTGACAAGCAAGAATGTCTGTTGCTGTTCAATGGCACACTAAATTACAAGCCGAATCTTGATGCGGTCAATGTAATTCTGAATAAAATTAACCCTACCCTTTTAACCATTCCTCGCTTTAAATACAAACTGATCATTTGCGGTAAAGATCTTCCAAAAAAGTACAATGAACTGGCAGATTATAAGGATAAGAATATTGTGTTTGCAGGATTTGTTGATGATATAATTCCGTATTTTAAAGGTGCGGATATTTTTATTAATCCTGTAGTAGATGGCGGCGGAATTAAAACAAAACTTGTCGAGTCCTTGGGATATAATATGGCTGTAGTAACAACAGAAAATGGAGCAATAGGTGTACCTCTAAGTATTACTGGAAGTAAGATGAAGATTGTAGCTAATAGTAATTGGGAACTATTTACACAATTAATTATTGATTCGGATCTTAATGCCAATATCCCTCCTGCTTTTTTCGAACATTTTTACTGGGGTGAAATTGCCAAGAAAGCTGCTAAAAGTATAACAAATAATTAGAAAATAATTCGGTTTCAAAATCTTAAAACAGTACGCCTAGAAACTTTTTTAAACAAATATATTAGGAAACAATCTTAAAGATTTTATTCTTACTTTTGAAAACATTTTAAAATAAACGATGAAAGTTGCTCTAATTACAGGAATTACAGGTCAAGATGGCGCTTATTTAGCAGAATTATTGTTAAGCAAAGGGTATAATGTGCATGGTATAAAACGCCGTAGTTCTTTGATCAATACAGATAGAATAGATCACTTGTTTTTTGATAAAAGTTTATCAGATAGGTTTCACCTTCATTATGGAGATCTTACGGACGCATCAAGTTTGTTACGGATCATACAACAAACTCAGCCTGATGAAATATATAATCTGGCTGCGCAAAGTCACGTTCAGGTTAGTTTCGAAACACCTGAATACACAGCTAACTCTGATGGAATAGGTGTGTTAAGAATATTGGAAGCGATACGTATTCTAGGGCTAGAAAAGAAAACACGTTTTTATCAGGCATCTACCTCAGAACTTTATGGCCTGGTACAAGAAATTCCACAGAAAGAAACAACACCATTTTATCCTCGTTCGCCATATGGAGTAGCTAAGTTATACGGATACTGGATCACAGTTAACTATCGCGAATCTTATGATATGTATGCAGTAAACGGTATCCTATTCAATCATGAAAGTCCGCTTAGAGGTGAAACATTTGTAACTAGAAAAATCACAATTGCCACTGCAAAAATCGCGCAAGGTAAAGAAGATATATTGTTACTAGGAAACCTTGACGCTAAAAGAGATTGGGGACATGCTAAAGATTATGTTGAAGGTATGTGGCTAATGATGCAACAGGAAAAGCCTGAGGATTTTGTATTGGCTACGGGTATAACTACTACGGTTAGAGATTTCGTGAAAATGTCTTTCAACGAAGTTGGCATCGAATTGGAATTTAAAGGAACGGGTATTGATGAAAAAGCTTTTGTTGCAAAATGTAACAATACAAAATATCAATTACCAATAGGTAAGCAAGTTGTAGGGATACATCCACGTTATTTCAGGCCTGCAGAGGTTGATTTACTTATTGGAGATCCTGCTAAAGCCAATCAACAATTAGGCTGGAAACCAAAATATGATTTACCAATGTTGGTTAAAGAAATGATGGAGAGAGAGCTAATTGCACGAAAAAAATCTGATAATTAAAAAAGATACCATTTCTGGCGTATTTGCAAAATAGGAAAGGGAGCTGATTTCTTTGTTGTGCAATATTCTTTATATAGAAATATTTTAGTCGTTAAGACCTTAAGAAAAATAGTAATGACTTTGTGTTTTTCTCTTACAGAACTTTATAAAAATAAGGCTTCCCACTAATTATTTTTCCGGTGTAATTAATAAGGGTCAGTACATTTTTTGTATACCCCAGCCATTGTTTATATATGTATTTATTAGCAAATGGTAAACAAGCTAAGAAAACTGGTATTGTTATGATGTAAAAGAACAAATCAAACAAAAACCATCCGATACCAAATTGCTTTCTTATTCTCACAAAGTTTGAAAGCATTATCTGAAGTCCCTTTTTATCAAAAAGATTAAGATATCCTTTACCGGAAGATGCAAACGTTTCATTGGATGACTCTCCTTGTAAATGTATCATATGGCAATTGCCGTAAATGCATAAGTTGCCCCTCTTTTTTAATCTAAAGCACCACTCTGCCTCTTCAGCATACAAGAAAAAATCCTCATCTAAAAGTCCTGCCTGTTCTATTATTGACTTTTTTACCATTAAAAAAGCGCCATTTATCCAATCTACTTCAACGGTATTGGTAGCATTTGGTATATTAGGTTTTTTCACATTAAATACTTCTGCGATCATTTTTAAGAAATTACCTACCAATGGTAATGGAAGTAGATAATTAAGGCCTCCTTTCATCGCATAATTGCCGGATATCTGAGGTGTAGCATCTTCATTTAATAATTGTACCCCACATGCAATGTAATCAGAGACTATAAACTGTTCATAACAATTTATTATAGCTTTATCCTTTTCAATGGTATCAGAGTTGAGTAATAATACAACAGGAGACTGAGCTTCTCTTATTCCTTTGTTATTGGCTCTTGCAAATCCACTGTTGTAGCCCATTTGAATAAATTTAACCTTGGGACATTCGGCAAGTATGAAGTTTTCACTATTATCATGAGAGTCGTTATCTACCACAATAATCTCATATTGGAAATCCCGCTCATTTTGTAGGTCAATAGAACGTATACAATCTACAACGAGTTGTGGTGTTTTGTAATTTACAATAATAATGGAAAGTTGCATTGGCATTTTGAATGAACATCAAACATAATTTTTTTATACCACTTGTACAAAGTTTTGGAAAACAGCAATTTTATGCCGAAATAAATGTAACAAAAGGTAATACACTCTTGTTAAAAGAATAGTGTCTTGCTGCTTTGTAACAATTCTCTTGGTAAAACTGGTAATTTGACTGTATCTTTTCTATTGCCTTTAAGATGGTCTCGTTATTAAAGTCATCGATCAATATGCCTGCGCCAAACTCACTTATTGCTTTTAAGCCGGGAATATTGTTACCAATGACCGGTACGCCTGCAGCGAAATACGCAAACATCTTTCCTGATGGGGCTGTTTGATAATTGAACGTATTAAAGGAAGGGAAACTTAGATCGTAAAAACAAAAACCGATTTCAAAAGAAGACATAAACTCTATCATTTTATTACTGTCTATATATTCTGAAAAAATGTTTATGTGTTTGCTTTCTACCAGGTTTGCATAATTCTTTTTGATGAAGTCTAACTCCGGTTTAAAAATTTCTCCTTTAAATGTGAGTGAAAATGTAGGATTTAGCTTAATAAATTTTAAACAAGTATAAATACCAAACCATGGAGCACCCGTGCCATTAAAAAGCAGTGCATTTGTAGTTTTATTGATTGGTAAAGATGGTTCGGTAAATACAGGTGCATTCTGAATGAGAAAGGTTTTGTATTTTTTATCGGGGAAAAGATAATTATACCTATCGGTCGTTTGTATTATTACACTTTTAATAAATCCATTTTTAATTGATTGTAATAAAGGCAATTCAACGTCTTTGATCTCTAATGATAAAAAATTAACCTGTGTAAAAAAAGATTGGGCAGCATACAAAAATAATACGTCAACTGCGATTACTTCATCATAGCTATCTGTAATATATCTTAATTGTTTTTTTAATTCAAGAAAACTTACAAAATTATAAATTGGCAATTTCCCGACAGCATGATATTATTTTATAAAAAAGAAACGCCGGTAATGCTTTTAACTTTCTACTTTTTTTAGTAGTATAACTAAAATATTTTATTTGCCTTTTGTCTAAAAATTTTTGATCACTCTTTTTTGATGTTGGGCAATAAATAGTCACATCACAATGTTGTGATAGTGCATCATAGATACCTAAAGTTGTGGGAGAAAATGCAATATGCCTATCAGGGAACAGTATTAATATTTTCTTTTTTAGTATCAATTTATCATCATTTTGGAGAGCTCAACAATGGATGTTTCGGCTTTCCAGCCTAATGAATTTATAAGAGAAGGGTCTGATACCAGCTGTCTGTATTCGGCTATATACTCATTCTTTTCAATAATATAATCTTGATAATTTTTACCAACACTATTAAAACAAATTTGCAACCAATCAGCAATACTATATCCAATTCCTGAACCGATATTTGCTTCGAAAATATTATCCTGATTTACCAATGTCCAGATCCCTTTTACAACATCGCCTGCAAATGTCCATTCTTTTATTACACTAGTATCTCCTATTTCTAATTTTTCATTACTGCCATTTCCAACCCGTTTTGCAAACTCACTTATTTTTTTTGCCATATGGCGATCTGTTCTTAGCGGACTATCATGATTAAAAAAATAGCCCACATACACTTTTATTCCGAAGGTATTTCTAAAATACCTTGAAGCAAATACAGATTGGATACGGCTTACCGAATAAGCATCTCTTGCTTCAAATGCATCAGATTCTTTGATCGGGTGGTCATTATTTTTAAATTGTAACCCACTGCCGGAAATAAAGACTTTGCTTAATGAAGAATATTTTCTTACGGCTTCTAAAATATTAAGGGTGCCCGTACTTATTGTTGCGTGGTTTTCAAATAATGAGTTATGATTAGTTGTAGAATTAGCAGCTAAATGGAAAATATATGCAGGCTTATGCTCGTTGATTAATTTTTCAACTTCTTCGGAACTGGTAATATTTGTATGTAGATATTCGCCACTTCTTGACACACCAATCACGTTGTATTTATGCTGCTGCAATAATTCCTTAAGATAAAACCCGTCCTGACCATTGGCACCGAATATGATTGCTTTCATGTTATTTTTTCTTTCTAAAAACAAATGTAGCAAAAGTATATTGGTATTTATTAGCTAAGTAAAAATCTGGATTTGGACAATCCCATTCTGGATCATCAAGCATTTCGCAATTAGTTAAATAAGAAGGTAATCTTTTTTTTCAAGATCATATTTTGTATAAAAGCGTGCATCCACATCAGGCTTAGGTTCACCTTTTTCCCATCCATCTTTATAGTCGCAAGTAATTACAACTATTCCATTGGGCGCTAATAACCCATCTATACATTCAATAAAAGATTTATCGTGAGGGTCATGTTCAATCACCGAAGTTGAAAAAATAATATCGTAAGATCTTTTTATTGTAGAAGGCTTTGTGTAAAATTCCTGCAAGTAATAATTTATCATTGGGTCTATTTCTTCTACGGTATATCCAAGTTTTTGTAACCCCATCGAAGCTGTATCTTCATAGCTACCAACACATAACATTTTGGCATTGTTGTAGTTTGATAAATGTCTATAAACTGTATCAAAAACAAAAGCCTGCTGTACGTTGGCTTCAGGTATCTTTTTTGACATAGTTTTTGGAACCATTTCTATTAGTTTATCTATTGCTGGTTTGTATAGTTCTCTTGCACTGTTATCAAGTATACGGTTTAAAGGAGTGTTTGACGGTATTGCAATACTTGAATATGTAGCCGAAACATTCACAGACATATCATCGTCATTTGCCTTTTCAGAATTGCGCAACCATGTAAAAGATTTATCCGGTAGTGAAAATATTCTCCGGTATTTCGATTGTAAAGTTTTTATAACCCCCATTTTTGGAGATGATTTCTCATTATTAATTATAGCATTTAAAATTCTCTCATACTCCCAAATTATAGACTCTTTGGTCCAGTATTTTGATAGTTGATCTAAAGGTTCAAAGCCATTATTAAGAATCTGCTTTAGTGTTATATCTTCAATACAAACAGAAGGTACGGCAGTCAAAATATGGCGAAACATGGGACACCTTGAAACCGCAACAGGCCTTTTTACAGCCAAAGCATTATCGATGGTACTAGAAATTCCTCTACCCTTTTTATCTTCATACAAAAAGACATTCATGCTATTTTTTGCTAAAAAATCAAGCAGCTGTTCACTATCAAAATAGTGTTGTGTGATATTTAATTGTATGCCTGGTTTATTGACGATGGCTTTACATTCTTGAATTATTTTTTTTGCTTTACTACCATCTTCATCACCAAAATCAGCAATAGGGATATTTAAATTGATGATAGCTTCATCAAATTCCTGTTGTACTTTTTCTACTACATTATGAAACCCTTTGTTTGCTGTACCAAATCCAAAACTCCCGATAGTTACAACTGATGGAACAGTAAATTTATTTTGATAATCAGGGATAAGCCGTCCCG